>Ga0049085_10000134_pt1 | contig 31111 bp, 18 predicted proteins | sample GreLakmeSU08MSRF_FD_66721 | JGI IMG/M metagenome (GOLD analysis project Ga0049085, IMG submission 66721) | Freshwater lentic microbial communities from great Laurentian Lakes, MI, USA - Great Lakes metaG SU08MSRF | ecosystem: Environmental > Aquatic > Freshwater > Lake | place: Great Lakes... | reverse complement strand
TCACCAACCGGATCAATCAGGACACCGACATTTCGCGTCAGGTGACGCTCTGGGACCAGAAGGGTTCAGAGGTGATTCGTGGCGAACTGCTCGTCATTCCGATCAACGAATCATTGATCTACGTGCAGCCGGTGTATTTGCGTGCCGAGGGCGGGAACATTCCCGAACTCAAACGCGTGGTGGTGGCATACGACAACCAGGTGGCGATGGCCGAGACGCTGGATGAAGGGTTGGCGATACTGTTCGGCGGGGCGGCGGCCAAGCCGTCCGCTGCCCAAGCGGCGGACGCCGAAGCCGGTCGACCCTCGGCGGCGACGCCGGGCGCAACCACGAACGCCGGCCTGCTCACCGCGGCGCAGCAGCACTACGATCGTGCGATCGCGGCGCAGCGTGCTGGCGAGTGGGCTACGTACGGGCGTGAGATCGAACAGCTCGGTGCGGTGCTCCGGCAGCTGAAGGCGGCGAGGCCGTAGCCCAAAGCGCGTTGCTGGCTGCCGCTGTTGTCCACCCACGTTTGCCGGCACTTGCCGATCGATCGGTCAAACAGGTTGTAGCTCGCGCCCTCCGACCCACCGACGCTGAACGTGGCGCGAGACGCTGCCAGGAAAGACTCGGCGCGTCATCAGGGCATGCGCCCAACGAACCCCTACGGTTGGGCGGCGTCCGGCTCCCATTCCACGGGATCACCGATGCGCACCATGCCGCCGGCCAGCACCTGCGCGAACGCGCCGCCGCCCCAATCGGTGCGCATCAACTCCTGCAGTCCGGGCAGCGCTTCTTCCATGCGCTCACAGGGTGTCGTCTCGCCGCCGATGGCGAGGCGCACGGTTGTACCAATGCGCAGCACGCGTCCGCGAGTGTTTGGAAGCGAGATGCCGGAGAGCATCACGTTGGCGCGCCTCGACGCGGGATCGATATCGCCGCCGAGCGTGGCCATGTGCGCCTTCCACACTTCGCGCTCCATCAGCGTGACTTGGCGTCGCCGGCTGCGCCCTACGCTCCCGGCGAGCCCCTGATCAACGACGAACTCCACCTGTTGCACGGGGTCCATCGGGCCGCGATGCGCGCGCTTGAGCCAGAGTGCTTCGATTCGTCCGGGCATTCCGGAAAACTACGACCGCGTAGCTATCCTCGCGCCTTCCAGCTGGGCATCCAGTGAAGACAACGGGGCGAGGGCAAGTCGTTGCCCCCGCCCCGCTTCTTTACGGCCTGATCACCGGCACCAGCTGATCCTTGCCCTTGTCCTTCGCCGCGATTCCCTTGGTCATCCACTCGGGTTCCGGTGCGCCCTTGAGCTTCACGTCGAAGAACGTTTGCATCCGGTTCGCCCAGTCTTTCTGGTTGGCGCGACCCTGAATGCCATGCAATTCGTTGTTGTAGTTGAACAGGTACGCCTCTTTTCCCTGCCGGCGCATGCCGATGTACATCTCGATGCCCTGGTACCACGGCACCGCGCCGTCTTGATCGTTGTGCAAAATCAGCAGCGGCGTCTTGATGCGGTCGAGGTGGAAGAGCGGCGAGTTCTCCAGATACAGCGGAAGCCCTTCCTGCAGTGACTTGCCGATCCGGCTCTGGCCGTTCTCGTACTGCATGGCGCGATTCACGCCGCTCTCCCAGCGAATCCCGCCGTACGCGCTCGTCATGTTCGACACCGGCGCGCCTGCTTCGGCGGCCACGAACATGTTCGTCTGCGTGATCATATAGGCGATCTGGTAGCCGCCCCACGAATGTCCTTGGAGCCCCACCTTCTTCGGGTCGACGAAGCCGCGGTCAATCAGCTTCTGCACGCCGGGCACGATGGATTTGAGCGCGCTCTGACCCGGATGTCCGTCCTCGTAGTAGATGTCGGGCTCGAACATCAGGTATCCGTTCGACACGTAGTGGGCGATGTTTACCGACGTCCCGCCGTTGGGCGCAATGTAGGTGTGCAATCCGTCCGAGAGATCTTCGTAGAAGTAGGTGATCATCGGGTACTTCTTTGTCGGATCGAAGTTCTCTGGCTTGTAGAGAATTCCCTGCTGCGGCACGCCATCCTGGCTGCTCCACTCCACGAGTTCCGCACTCCCCCAGCTATACTCCTTCTGGAACGCGTTGGCGTCGGTGATGCGCGTCTTCGCCGTGTTGATGGTCGGCCCGACGAACAGGTTCGGGAAGTCCTGGAAGGTGCTCCTGGTGAGCATGTAGACGTCGGCGTTGGCGGCCTTGCTCGGACTGCCGTAGCGCACCGCGTCGAGCATCACCTTTTCTGGCGCGCGGCGTGCGTCGAGGCGTGCGCGGTAGAACCCGCTCTCCTTGGTGTCCTCGTCAAATGCCGAGAGCCAGGTCTGTTTCGATGCGTCAATCCAGCGTTCGTCGGCGTTGTTGTCCAGTGCAATCAGGCGGAGCGTGAGGTTCTCGCGACGGCCCAGCGAGTCGGTAAGTATCGTCGGCGCCCTTACGCCCGCGGGATCGATCTCCCAGATGTCAAAGCGGTCGTAGATGAGCACGGAGCGGTCGTCCTTCGTCCATCCGGCCATGCCCCACGCCGCGGGCTCGCCCGTCTGGCTGGAGTTTTCCTGCTCGAAGTGCACACGCTGCATTGCGGCGTTGAGGTCAACCGTTTTTGCCGTGGCAATGTTGTACGCGTGCCAATGATCCTTGTCGTACCAGGTGACATACTTGCCGCCCACGGAGAGCTGGGCTTGGCCACTGACCTTGGTGGCGATCTGCTTGCGCACGCCGGTCGCGGGGTCCACAACGTGCACGTCGTTGCCGCCATCGCCCCAAGTGCGTTCGAGGTCGTAGGGCACTCCGGTGCTCTGCATGCCAACTTTCGCGTCGTCGGAGAGCTGCACGCTCGGGAAGTTCTCGTCGGTGAGCCGCGTGAACTTCTTCGTCGTGAGATTGACGAGTCCCTGAAAGGTGCGATTCAACGCCGCATTCACCTGCAGCAACTGCGTAGGCTGGATCTGGGCGTCCTTCCAGTGCCAAAGGTCGAACTTGGCTTTCCCAACAAGCGAGTCGTTGGGCACCGCTTCTTCGCGAGGCGGGGCGATACTGACAGTCACCGCGTTGCCTGAGCGCGTGAAGCTCGCCTGAAAGCTGTCGGGGAACCGGTAGAACGCTGGCAGCGCGGCCGTGGTGAGGATTGGCTGCGCCGTGCCCGCCTTTACCGTGCCGTGATAGACGACGGCGTTCGCGTTCGCGCGCCCGAACTCGTCCTTGTCGGAGGTGAAGACGAACTGCTGCTGCGCGCGGTCGAAGGTGAAGGCGCGGTAGTTGCCCGGTCCGCTCATGACCGTGCGCGTGGTGCCAGTCGCCAGATCGCGGAGGTAGACGCCATCCTTGGACGAGTCGCGCGAGGTCACCGTGTACGCGAGCACTTTCGCGCTGTCGTCGAAGGTGTAGTTCAGTACGTCGGCGAGCTTTTCTTCGGCGCCGGTGTTGAGGTTACGGAGCACCACTGGGCCACCATACGCACGACGCGCAACAGCCGGGTCGGCCGCGGCACCAGCTGCGGCACCAGCTGCGGCACCAGCTGCGGCACCGCCACGCCCGCCACGTCCACCGCGCCCACCACCTGCCGTCGCTTCAGCTGTGGCCGCCGAATCCGGCGCGCCGTACGCCAGCCACTTACCGTTGTCGTTGGGCACTCGGAAACTCCGTGCGCCCTTGATGGCTTCGATGTTACCGTCGGCGAGGCGAATCACGCGCAGCGAGTTCGCGTTGTTGGCCACCGCCGCCCCACCTGCAGCGCCGGCACCCACACCGCCACGGCCCGCTCCGCCACGGCCCGCGGCACTAGCCGCACGCTGGGCTGCTTCGGTGCTGTCCACTTGGGCCTTGCTCGGCGTCGTCACCATGACGAACGCGAACTTGCCGTCGGCGCTGAATGGGCCAGCGCCCGATGGGCCACCACCGCCACCGCGACCACCACGTCCACCAGCTCCTGCCGCACCCCCACGACCGCGCTCGGCGCCCGGCGTGTTGTTCTCGCGATTCGTGTAGCCGAGGTTCACGCGATGTTCGGACGAAGTGCTCGTCGACCGCACCACGAACTCGCCCTCGCCGACGCGTGGGTTCAACGTGTACGCGGCCCACTTGCCGTCGGGCGAAAGGGTCGGCGCGGCGATGGTCTCCCAGCGGTCCCAATCGGCCTGGGTGAGGGGCTTTTTCGATTGGGCCGTGACGGTGGTCGCGACGAGGAAGAGCAGGGCACATGCGCGTCGAACAGGCATCATGGGAAGGCGTCCGGCTGGGGGGCGAGATTGGCTCTTCATATAGTACGGCTGCTGCGGTGGCAGCGCTGTCAAGCATGGCGAGGAGCGTATCGACGCTGAACTTGTCCAGCTTACCCCGAGTCAGATCGCGGCCGTGCCTGGCTACGAATGGATTCGATGTGGTGCGCGTTGTTTCGGTGACGGGTTCACCTGCGGGCAGATCCATCGTGCCATCTGACTCGCAGCGCGTGCGTCACAGCGTGCGCGTCGTTCTGCACCGGCGTTCCGGTGGGAACCCTGCTCGGATGGTGAAAGGGGTAGACGCGCCGGACTGTGGATCCGGTTCTCTAACGAGAGTGCGGGTTCGAGTCCCGCTCCGAGCACGGGTGAGTCGCCATTGACGAATTGTTCGCGACGGCGCACACTTCGGTTACTCGTTAGAGAGCAGGGTGCACAGCTTGAAACGGGGCAACGCTATTCACACGCGCTGCCCCGTTTCTTGCGTCCGCGCTCAGCGCTTCGGCGTCACCCACCAGAGCGTGCTCGGCACGATCCCGTCCCACCTGGGCCGGTTCACGTCGTCCGCTGCAATCCAGAGCGCACCGTACGAGAGCTTCGATACCGCGACGATCTTGGCGATGTCGAGCTTCTGCGGCTCGTCGGTGGGGCGGTGGTAATCCGAGTCTGATCCGTTGAAGAACTGCATGATCAGAATGCCACGCTCGAGGTACGGGCCGGCGTCCGTGCGCGGGTAAAAGAACGAGCTGCCGATATCCTCGTACACCCGATCCGTCTTAATGAATGGAAACTCCTTCAGTGCCTTCTGGAGATTGGCTTCGGTGTTGGTGCTCAGCACCTTCGGGCCGGTGATGTAAATCGTGTCGGGCGCGGAGAGTTCGCCATTGCGCGCGCTATTGGCTGGCCGGCTCTTGCCGATCATGTCATTGCTCACGTGCAGCACCAGCTTTTCCGACCAGGGGCCGTACGCAATCGTGCGTGTACCCCAGAGGCCAACTTCCTCACCAGAATCCCAGATCAGCAGAATCGATCGCTTTGGGCGCGGGCCGGCGAGCAACGCGCGCACGATGGCCAGGTTCCCCGCGCTCCCGCTCGCGTTGTCGTCGGCGGCATTGTACTGATCTGGCAATGCGTTGCCGGGCACACTGGCCGCGGCCGGCACGGCGCCGTCGAGGTGCGCTGCTAGGGAGATCCATTCCTCCTTGAGTCGCGGGTCCGATCCCTCGAGCAGTCCCACGACGTTATACGGGCGTGCCTCGATCACGGTCGCGACAAAGTCGACCTTCAGCCGTTTGCCAAGATCCTTTGACGCCGGGTACCTGCCAAGCGAATCGGCTGCGAGCACGTCGTCCGCCGAGATGCCTGTACCCGCGAGCAGGCGCCGGAGCGCGGCCGCCGTCAATACGATGCGCGGCACCTGAAACTGTGCGTACGCAATCCCAACCGACGGATTCAGGTCCTGTCCAACGGTCGCGGCACGGGTCCAGCGGGCAAGCAGCGCGGGCGTCGGCACGAGGATGATTCCCAGCGCGCCACCGTGCCGGGCGACTTCACTGATCGTCGTGTAGTCCACGCCAACGATGCCGGGCGGCACCCCACCGCGACCCACATTCGGTGGTGCCGCTCCACCAGCGGCCGCCGTCGCTCGGCCGCCTCCAGCCGTGGGCGCGTTAACGAGCAACCACTTTCCCTTGATGTCGAATCCGGCGTACGGATCGACCCCCTGTTTGAGGAGACGGGTGCCGTTGCCGACATAGATGACATTCGCCTCACGCACACCGCCAATGAGAAAGTTGTTGACGACGAAGTCGTTGCCCCACTTCAGCGGCTCAGCGCCAATCGCAGCCGAGACCTTGGTCGTGTCGAGCGTGGAACGGGTGACGGTGTAGTGTTGGAAATAGGTGCCGCTGTCGCCCATCGGCTTGATGCCAAGCGTCTTGAGCCGCGCGGCGATGTACGCCGCCGCCGAGTCGTAGCCTGGCGAGGGAGCGCCCGGGTGCGGCGTCCGGCGTCCCATATTGGCATCCGACGCGAGGTAATCCACATCGCGACGGATTTCCTCCGCGCGAATCTGTTCGGCGGCTTTCTTTGCCGCGGCGAGCCTGGCGTCCTGTGCGTCGGCCGGGTTGGCGGATGCCATGGCGACGAGCGCGGCGAGGGTCGTCAGCAGAACGGCGCGACCGGTTCGAGCAGCGGCGTGAGCAGTGGTTCGGAAAGCAGGCATTGGCAGATTGGGAGTGGGAAGGGAGCGATGCTGAAGTCTACGCCTGAATCGCCCCATTCTGGAACTCTTGGCGCCGCGGCCCTAAGCGCGTGCCCGCGCCTCACCCTTCCGTCGCGCGACATACAGCCAGTGCATCGGCCCCGCCGTCTCGTGCGCACGCACGCGAATGGCTTCCACGCTCAATCCGGCGCGCTGCAGCGCGCCCACAAAACTCCGGTCTTCGCCCACCGACCAATAGGCGATCACGCCACTCGGGCGCAGCGCGGCGATCGTGATCTCGATGCCGCGCTTTTCGTAGAGTGCCGCGTTCTCCGACATCAGCAGGCCATCGGGGCCATTGTCGGTGTCGAGCATGAGCGCGTCGAAACCGCCGGGATTGGTCCGGAGCACCTTGTACACGTCGTCCTGCACAATGCGCACGCGCGGATCCTGCATCGCCTCCACGGAGATGTTCCACTCAGGATTTGCATTCCACGCGATCACCTCGGCCATCAGCTCTGCCACCACGACCTCGGCGCTGTCGCGCAGTTCCTTGAGCGCGGCGCGGAGCGTGAAGCCGAGCCCGAGTCCGCCGACGAGCACGCGAGCGAGCGGCGAATCCTTGAACGGCGCGCAGGCCACCTCGGCGAGCCGGTCCTCTGAGAGGTGGCGGCGCGAGGTCATCAGCTCGATGCCGTTCGCGCGAATCAGGTACGAGCCGTCGTGGCTGAACAGCTCTAGCAGCGAGCCGTCCGGTGTCCGTGCATCGCCGAGTCGTTTGAACGGTTTCATCGATTGAAATTTAGCACCGGGTCAGCTTGGCCTTCGCGCGCGTCACTTCGCGCGGCGAGCACCTGCGTCACGAACCGCTGACCTTGGCCGATCCGTGCGACGTCCTGCATTGCTTTGCATCATTGGCAGCGTCCGGCTCCTGGGATCGATCTGGCGGGGGCTGCATCTACCGTACGGGGGATGCCCGCGCTGGATTCGGACCGGCCCCCCCCTTGCCACGATGGTTAATCTATAGAGGTAGGCTGTTCACGCAGTAATCCGCGATTCAGGTATTTGAGGAGCAGCGCCGTGTCTATCAGGCCAGTCAACACGATCATCGAAGCCACCCCCACGATGGAGGGCGCCGGCGTCAGGCTCCGCCGTGCGTTCGGCTTCGGTGAAAAGAACGAACAAGATCCCTTTCTCCTGTTTGACGATTTTCGCGGCGACCGCCCGAGCGATTATCTCGCCGGGTTCCCGTGGCATCCGCACCGCGGCATCGAGACGATCACCTACGTGCTCGCCGGTGATGTCTCGCACGCCGACTCGCTCGGCAACGAAGGCCGGCTCGGCGCAGGCGACGTCCAGTGGATGACGGCTGGCAGCGGCATCATGCACCAGGAAATGCCGCACGGCGACTCGCAGGGCCGGATGCACGGATTCCAGCTCTGGGCAAATCTTCCGTCGGCACAGAAGATGACCGACCCGCGCTACCAGGACGTGAAATCGCAGGACATCGCCGAGGTGACCGACGATGACGGCACGAAGGTGCGGGTGATCATCGGCGAGTTCTGGGGGAAGAAAGGGCCGGTCGATGGCATCGCCGCGAATCCGCGATACCTCGACGTGTCCGTGCCGCCGGGCAAGAAGAAGCACCTCAAGGTGGACACGCGGTCGAACGCCTTTGCGTATGTGTTCGAGGGCGAGGGCAACTTTCGTGATGCATCCGTGCCGACCGGCGTGCTCACCGAGCGCCACGTCGAGGACGACAATCCCGTTCGGTCGATGACCGGCAATCGTTCGCTCGTCACCTTTGGTAGCGGCGACGAAGTCGTCGTGCAGGCGGGCGAGCAGGGGCTTCGCTTTCTCCTCGTCTCTGGCCGTCCTATTGAGGAACCCGTGGCCTGGTACGGTCCGATCGTGATGAATACGCGTGAGGAACTGCAGGTCGCACTCACCGAGCTGCGGAGCAATACGTTTATCAAGACCGGACCGAAGGGGCTGTAGCAGTAGGTGCCGATCCGGTCTCGTCTGGCTGGAACGCCGAATCCGAACGTGACCGAGTATCGCCCCGTACCTTGGGGGGGGATTGGGTCGACACAACTATTCGTTGCCGGAGATTGCAATGCGAAACCATGCCCTGAGGGCCTGTGCGATTCTCGTGCTGCCGTTCGCGGCCCTGTCAGCACAACGCGGTGGACGTGGCGGTTCCACGCCGTCCGGCGAAGCGCCGCCGCGCGCTGTCCGCCCTGCCACCGCGAGCCAGCTTGAAGACCTCAATCCGGCTCGGATGCTGGTTGACAAGCGCAAGAAGCTTTCGCTCGCCGACTCGCAGCTGAGCCAGATGAAGGCGCTCGAGAAGAAGATCACGGACCGCAACGCCGCGATCATTGCGCAGTACGACTCCGTGCGCGGCGAAATGCGGTTCGGAAACGTGGCACCGGTACCGGGAAGCATGGGTGCCTCGATGGGTGCGGCTGGCGGTCGCAACCGGAACGCGTCGTCGGGTAGCGGGTCCACAATGCAGACGCCCGAAGCAGCGGCCAAGATGCGTGAGCAGACGATTGCTCTGCGTGTCATTGCCATGCAGATTCGCGAGCGCCGGCCCGCCGACCTCGCCGAGGCGTTGGCGCTGCTCACGCCGGAACAGCAGAAGCAGGCCGAGGAGTTCGTGAAGGAGCAGGAAGACGAGGTTGATCGTTTGATCTCGGCGGGCGGTCGCGGGGGCTGAGTAGCCGGTCCGTTCCCACGCCGGGGACGCGCAGGCGAAGCGTCCTAGCATGTTGACAGGGTGCCTGAAAACCAGCATACCTAACGCCTATGCACCGTACTCGAATTCTGGCGGCGACCCTCTTCTGTTCCTGGGTCGCCGTCTCGCCCCTTGAGGCGCAGGGTCAACCGCTCTCGCCCGTCCGCGAGTCGGGCCAATCGGTCAGCCCCGCATTCGAAGGCTGGTACCGGAACCCCGACGGGACCATCTCGCTCTCGTTTGGCTATTTCAATCGAAATGCCACAGAAGTCGTCGAGCTGCCGATCGGCCCGAACAACTTCTTCACGCCCGGGCCGGCCGATCGTGGCCAGCCCACGAGTTTTCAGCCCCGTCGCCACTGGGGCGTATTCGCGGTGACGGTGCCGGCCAACTGGCCGCCGCGCGATAAAGTGGTCTGGACGCTCGTGATCAAGGGCGACACGCTGCGCGTCCCGGGACATCTCAGGCCCAACTGGGAGCTCGACGCGCTGCAGGGCGAGGCGGGCAGCGGCAATACGCCCCCCGCGCTCAAGTTTTCGGCCGACGGGAAAACGGGTGCTGGGCCCGGAGGCGCAACGGCCGGCGTGCCACTCGTCGCCAAAGTTGGCGCAGCAGTCGAAGTGCAGGTCTGGGCCACCGATGACGGCAAGGGACGCTCGACGATCGGCGGTGTGGCACGCGGCGGCGCGATTCCAGTGACGCTTCGCTGGTTCAAGCACTCGGGGCCGGGTGAGGTCACGTTCAGTGACGCGGCGCCACGTGCGAGCGGGCCCGGTGGTCTAGCCACGACCACGGCCCGATTCAGCGAGCCTGGCGATTACCTGTTACGCGTTCGCGCGAACGACGCGTCGGGCGTCGCGGGCGCGGGGCACGCGCAGTGCTGCTGGTCGAATGGGTTCGTGAAAGTCCGCGTTTCCAAATAGTCACTCCGTAGCGACACCTTCCCAACGGATGGCACGATGAAGCGTTCCATGTTCTTCTTCTGTATTGCCTCGATGGCCGCTGCGCCGGCCGCAACGCTCAGCGCGCAGGCCGACGTGTCGGTCGCCACCGTGGCAGCGAATGTTGCGGCGAAGCGGGCCGTTGACGCGCCGAGCTGGTCGAAGGAGGTCTCGCGCATCATGCAGGCCAAGTGTCAGGTCTGCCACACCCCGGGCTCGATCGCACCGATGGTGCTTGTCACCTATCAGGACGCGAAGAAGTTCGCCGACAAGATCAAGGCGCGCGTTGCCACGCGGCGCATGCCGCCCTGGCACCTCGACAAATCGGTCGGCATCCGGGAATACAAGAACGACCGTTCACTCTCGGACGCCGAGATCAACACTATTGTCACCTGGGTCGACAACGGCGCGCCTGAAGGTGACGCGAAGGACGCGCCGCCGCCGATGACGCTGCCGGATCCCGCTATCTGGCAGTACGCGGAAAAGTTCGGACAGCCGGATCTCATTGTGAAGTCCGCGCCGTACACCGTTGCCCCGAGCGGGCAGGACAAGTGGTGGCGCCCCGAGGTGGATATGGGCCTCACCGAGGAACGCTGGGTCCGTGCTATCGAGATCAAGCCGTCGGTTCCGCTCGGCAAGCGCGTGGTGCATCACGTGCTCACCACCCTGCAGCAGGACGAAGGGCCGATGCTGCAGGGCCTCGCGAGCAGCGCGATGGATCACAGCCCCGGCGCGCGCCCGATGGGTGCGGGCCTCTTCATGGAATGGGCGCTCGGCAAAGCCGGCGAGATCTTCAATGACGACGCGGGCAAGCTGCTCCTCCCCGGCGCGAAGCTGCGCTGGGAAGTGCACTACTATGCGATCGGGCAGGAAGTGAAAGACGACCAGGTCGAGATCGGCGTCTGGTACTACCCCAAGGGATACAAGCCGAAGAACCGCACGATTCTCAACATGTTCAACATTGCCGCCGGATCGGAGCTCGACATTCCGCCGGGCCAGAAGACCATCACGCAGAACTTCATTACGCTGCGTGGTCCGGCGCGTATCGAGAACTTTCAGCCGCACATGCATATGCGCGGTAAGGCGGCGATGATGGAGGCGGTGTACCCAGACGGTCGCCGCGAAGTGCTCAGCCACGTGAATAATTTCCAGTGGAACTGGCACGTCAACTACATCTATGCCGACCACGTGGCGCCGCTCCTCCCCAAGGGCACGATGCTCGTGTTCACCGCGTGGCACGACAACACGAAAGACAACGCGAGCAATCCGGATCCTGAGCAGTGGGTGGGCTGGGGTGATCGCACGGTGGACGAGATGGCACACGTCTGGGTGGACGTGACCTACCTCGAGCAGGACGACTTCGACAAGAAAGTCGCCGACCGCAAGAAGGCAGCGCTGGTCAAGCCGTAACGGCGCACCGCTTCGCCACCGATTTCGCAAGTATCGTAGAGCACGACAACTGCATGGGGAACTGCCACGACGCCCGCACCGTCGTCGCAGTGCGCCCCATTGTGTGCAGTACCTGCGCCTCTCTGCTGTGCCTTTCTCCGTGAATCTTCGCGCTTTCATTATTTCTGCTACATTTGGCAAATGTTCTCATTAACGCTGAACGACTACGAAGCCGCGCGCGCGCGGATCGCCAAGCACATTCACTGGACGCCCCTCCTCGCTTCGCAGACGCTGAGCGAGCTCACGGGTTTTGAGACGCGACTCAAGGCGGAAAACTTCCAAAAGGTGGGGAGTTACAAGATTCGCGGGCCGCTCAACAAGTTTGCACAGATGAGCGAGGCCGACAAACAACGCGGCGTCATCTGCTCATCAGCCGGCAACCACGCGCAAGGCGTTGCGTTGGCAGCACGAATCCACGGCATCCGGGCCGTGGTCTGCATGGCCACCAACGCCACACCGGCAAAAATTGCTGCCACCAGAGCGTATGGCGCCGAGGTCGTGCTGCACGGCAGCATCTGGGATGAGGCGAACGAGAAGGCCAAAGAACTCGTCGAGCGCGACGGCCTGACCTATGTCCATCCGTTTGACGACGAGCAGGTGATCGCAGGGCAGGGCACACTCGGCCTCGAGGTCGTTAGGGATTGGCCTGAACTCGACGCGATCGTCGTCCCCATCGGTGGCGGCGGACTCATTGCCGGCGTCTCAATGGCCATCAAGAGCCACAACCCCAAGTGCAAAGTCATCGGCGTAGAGTCGAGCGACGGCCCCGCGATGCATGAGAGCGTGAAGGCCGGGTCGTTGCAAACCATTGAGTGCAATACGATCATCGACGGACTGCGCGTACGCCGCGCGGGCGTGCTCAACTTCTCCGTTGTGCAGCGCTACGTGGACGAGATCGTCACGTTGCCAGACAAGGAGATCTTCGAGGCAATGCTCTGGACGATGGAGCGTTGCAAGCTCGTGCTCGAGGGCGCCGCGGCCGCGCCGGTTGGTGCGCTGTTGCACGGCCTGATCAAGATGCCCAAGGGGTCGAAGGTCGCCGCCGTGATTTCGGGCGGCAACATGAACCTGGGCCAGTTGCGCGCGCTCACATGGAATTGATCGTGCGACTCGGCGGCGTGCGTTGCGGCTCGGCTATCGTCACCCTCGCGCTGGGTGCGCTGAGCGTGCTGGCCGTGGCCGGATGCGCTACGGGCAGCGGTACCACGCCAACCGCGCAACCGCCCGTTCCCACGCAACCACCTGTTCCCGCGCGCGCAACGATCGCACCGCCGGACCTGCCGTCGAACGGGACGTACGATCTCGTCATTCGGAATGGGCGCGTACTCGACGGTCAGGGCAATCCGTGGATTCTCGCCGACGTCGCGATCCAAGGCGGCCGCTTCGTGAAGATCGGCAAGGTCGTCGGCCGCGGCCGTACCGAGATCGACGCGACGGGCAAGTACGTGAGCCCGGGTTGGATCGACATGATGGACCAGTCGGGCGGCGTACTCCCGCGCAACGGGCTCGCCGAGAACAAGCTGCAGCAGGGTGTCACCACGGCGATCGGCGGCGAAGGCGGTACACCGGTGCCGGCCGCGCGCGTCCACGAATACTTCGCCGGCCTTGAACGCACCGGCATCAGCATCAACTTCGGGAGCTACTTCAGTCAGACGCAGGCCCGCGTTGCCGTGCTCGGCAATTCTGCACGCGCGCCGAACATGGCCGAACTCGCACGGATGCGCGCGATCATGGACACCGCGATGCGTGGCGGCGCGATGGGGATGACTACGGCGCTCATCTATCCGCCTTCCAGTTACAGTACGACGGACGAGCTCGTCGAAGTGGCCAAGGCGATCGCGCCATACGGTGGCACGTACGCCAGTCACATCCGCGGCGAAGGGAAGGAAGTCGTCGAATCGGTGAAGGAGGCCATCGCCGTCGGCGAGCGCGCTGGTACGCCCGTTGAGGTGTTTCATCTCAAGGTGGCTGACCGGCCAAGCTGGGGAATCCTGATGGACACCATCGCGCGCGTGGTGGATGCGGCACGGGCGCGTGGTGTGGATGTCGCGGCCGATCTTTATGTCTATACCGCCGGTGGCACGGGACTCGAGGCGACGATTCCCAGTTGGGCGCACGAGGGCGGAGCCGATTCGTTGCGAGCACGCCTCGCGGATCCGTCCGTGCGTGCCAGGCTGAAACGCGAAATCATGACCGGCTCACCTGGCTGGTGGAACATCATCGAGGCAGCGGGCGGATGGGACGGTGTCGTGCTCGTGAATGCACAGAATCCCGCCAACGTGAAGTACGAGCAGAAGAACATCGCGCAGATCGCGCGCGAGCTGGGGAAGGAGCCGGCCGACGTCGCCTGGGATCTGGTCGCGCAGGGTAGCGGCCGCGTGATGGCGATCTACCATATGATGGGCGAGCAGGACATCGAGACGGCGCTGCGGTTCCCGTGGACCAGTATCGGCAGCGACGCCGGTGCGGTCGAGAAAATCGGCGTCGTGGACCAGACCGGGCTGCCGCACCCGCGCAGCTTCGGAAACTTTCCGCGCGTGATCGCGAAGTACGTGAAGGAGCGGAAGGTCCTCACGCTACCGGAAGCGGTGCGCAAGATGACCGGCTGGCCGGCGACGCGGATGCGGCTCGCGAACCGTGGCACGATCGCGGTGGGCAACTGGGCCGACGTGACAATATTCGACTACGACACGTTGCAGGATGGCGCGACGTACGAGCGGCCGATGGAGTTTCCGACGGGGATCGAATGGGTGCTCGTGAACGGCACGATCACGATCGATCACGGCAAGCACACGGGAGCAAAGGCGGGCCGGGTGCTCTGGGGTCCTGGCGCGCAGGTGCCGTAAAGCGCCGAACTGCGGTAGGGCGCTGAGCTACCGCTTGAGTGCGCGACCCGCCATCGCACCGCTGAACTTCCCGTCGTCGATGGCGACGGTGCCGTTCACCAGCACGAACTTCATTCCCGTCGCGAGCAGTTCGGGATCACGATAGGTCGAGCGGTCGGTGACGGTCTTGGGGTCGAACACGATCAGGTCCGCGAACATGCCGTTGGCGATGAGGCCGCGGTCCTTGATCCGCAACATGGCCGCCGGCATCGCGCTGCTCCGTCGTATGGCCTGCTCGATCGTGAGTACGTGATCGGTGTACACATACTGGTGCAGCAGTTTCGGGAATGTGCCGTACTTACGCGGGTGGCCATCGCTGCCGTCCGAGCCGGTCGCGACCCAGTCCTGCACCATGAAGGTGCGAATGTCGTTCTCGTTCATATTGAACGACGCGACCGACGAACCACCCTTGAGGATGATGTCGATGGCGGTGATGATCGGGTCCGCGTTCCGCTCCTTCGCGATCTGGTCGAGGTTCTTGCCGAGTATGCCGGGGACGCGCGTGGACGTCATCAGTAGTGATGCCGCACCACCACGGCGACGCATGTTGTTGGTCATCTCGGTGACGATCTGGTCGTGGAGTTCTGGATCCACGAGGCGTTTGCGCATGGCTTCGTTGCCGCCCTCTTCGACCCAGCGCGGCAACAGCGCGGCACTGACTCCGGTGCCCGACGCCGTGTACGGATACTGATTGGCAGTGACGTCGAGTCCGGCGGCGCGCGCGGCCCGCACGATCCTGACCACCGAGTCGGCCTTGCCCCACACATCCACACCGAGCGCCTTGATGTGCGAGATGTGGACGGGGATCTTCGCTTCGCGCGCGATGCGGACCGTCTCGTGGACCGACCCGATGAGGCCGATCGTGTACGAGCTCTCGTCGCGCATGTGCGTGTCGTAGATGCCGCCCTTTTGCGCCACGATCTTTGCCAACATGATCACTTCGTCGGTCTTCGAGAAACTGCCTGGCGCATAGTAGAGTCCGGTGGACATGCCGATCGCGCCTTCGTCCATCGCCTTGACCACGATCGCGCGCATCGCCGCCAGCTGTGCAGCAGTCGGCAGTGCGCCAGCCGCGCCCATCACTTTTCCACGCACCGAGCCGTGGCCAACAAAGAGCGCGCCGTTGGTACCGATCCCCTGCTTGGTCCACGCAGCAAGCGTTTGACCGATGTCCACGGATCCGCCGCCGTCGTTATTCGAGATAACGGTCGTGACGCCCTGCATCAGGTACGCGACATTCGCGCGCCGGCTCTGTGTGGCTGAGGAGAGGTCGCCGGCGGTGTGGGAGTGTGGATCGATAAACCCCGGCGCAACGATGAATCCTGTGGCGTCGATCGTCCGGGTGCCGGTGGTTTTGCTGGTCGCGGCGTCGCCTACGAAGACGATGCGATCACCCTTGATGCCGATGTCTGCCGTGCGCGCCGCGCTTCCGGTGCCGTCGACGACGGTGCCACCGCGGACGAGGAGATCAACGGTTTGCTGCGCGCCGAGTGATTGTGCGGCGACGAGCCCGACAAGAGCGACGATCGACCTTCGCATGGGCGAGCTCCAGTGGATTGCGGCGTGGCCTCTGCTACCTCGGGAACCCGGCCGTCGGCAGCCCCTTCGTGATCCGCTGCGCGTTCTTGTAATAAACCTTCTTCAGTACATCGTCCGGCAGGTTGATGCCGTAGAGCTTCCAGAAGGCGTGGTAGTCACGGTAATAATCGAAGTAGTCGTCCTTGGTTTCCAGAACGCGCCAGTAATACGGATACTCCTCAGGCTGGAACGAGTCCTTCCCGAACAGGATGCGGTCCTGGTACTTCACGAAGAAGTCGTGCGCCGCGCGCGGTTGACGGCCGATATCGTAGAGCACGGCGCCGAGTTCGGCGGTCAGGTTGGGCATCTCGTCGAACATCGTGCCAAGGCGCGCGAGGTCGGCGGTGTGCCAGCCCATATGCGCGACGACGAAGGTGGTCTTGGGGTGTTTGCGGAAGAGGTTGTCGCGTTGCGCCATCAGGTCGTCGAATGTCGGGCGGCCGGTGCCGGGGCCGTTGCGGCGGTCGTTGAAGAGCGAGAGTTCGAGCCACCGTTCGTTATTGAAGTCAATCGGCTTGAAGAACTCCTCGGGCTCGGCGGTGTGAATGAAGATCGGCATGCCCAGCCTTGCCGCCGCGGCCCAGACCGGATCCAGCTCGGGGTCGTCGATTTTGAGGAGCGAGCCGTCCGCTTTCCTCATGCTGAGTCCGAAACCTTTGCCGATCTCGCCAACACCCACCGCGCCGGCGGCGACGTCGTCCTCGAGTTGCTTCACCGTCGCGTCGGCCCAGCCTGGGCTTCCGACGCCATTGAACCGAATGCCGGTGAGAATGCGGATCCTGTTCTTCATCGTCGGCGACGCGCTGACCAGCGCGATGGCCTGCTTGAGCCGGTCACCGGAGATATTGTCGGCGACGACCATCATCCCGAGGTTGAGGCTGTCCATCTGCGCGCTGAGATTTGCGAGCCCGGCGGCATCATTGAGGAAGCTGCCGACGTGTGCGTGGTAGTCGATCGCCGGAAACTTCGCCTTGGGCACCTTATGTACCGGTACCTTAAGCGTATTGCGCGGGCGGTAGTCGATAATACTCGGCGCGGGAAACTCGGGGGCCATGCAGCTGCGTGGCCGGATCTCGGTCGTGCCCGGCGGGCACTGTTCACCGGCTTGGATGGGCGTGCCCCGGCCACCGCGTCCCTGCGCCGCGAGGGGTGCCGTCTGTGTGCTGACAATCAGGGCAACCGTACCAGCCGTTGCCGCCATAAACCGATAACGCATCGAGCCTCCGAAAGAATCTGCTTTTGGAACGACTTACAATATAGAATTACCCGCAACCCGCTGTTTCCGGGGGAACCATCAGACGGTGCAGCAGGTCGCGGCTTGCTTGACCAGTCGTCAGCAGTCGGGCCAACGTGCTCCGATGATTTGCCGCCGTCTGGTCTGGGTGTTAAGCCCGATCGGTGCGTCCGTTCTCTCGGCACCGAGTCTGATCGCGCAAGGCGCGGAGTGGAACACAATGTCGCGGTGCTGGCGCTGACCCACGGACGGTAGGTCGTCGGCGCGAGTCCGGGATGTACCGCTGGCCCGCCGTAATCGTGCGCCCGCCATAGTCGGGCGCCCCGCCATGACGTAACATATGCCTGACCATGCCACCATCAGAGGAGAGCTGATGTCATCCATCGTTCGTCGTACAGCCGCCCACGCCCTGACGCTGTTGTTCGGCACCGTCGTACTCGCCGCCGGCGTGGCCGCGCCAAGTTCCGCCCAGGCCCGCCCTGTTCCAAGCATCGCCGAACGCACCGCCGGCATGGCCGCAAAACCCGGCTACTTCAACCTCTTCTGGGACGAAGCGACCGGAAAGCTCTTCTGGGAAATCGATAAACTCGACACCGAGTTCCTCTATCAGGTGTCGATGGCCAGCGGACTCGGCAGCAACCCGATCGGCATCGACCGCGGGCAGCTCGGTGGCACGGCAGTCCTCGTTGCCAAACGCACGGGACCGCGCGTGCTGCTGATGGAGCCGAACTATCGGTTCCAGTCCCGCGGTACGAGCAACGTGAAGGAGAAGGAAGCCGTGCGCGACGCCTTTGCGCCGTCGGTGCACTGGGGTTTCGACATCGTCGCGCAGACGGGGAACAGCGTCCTCGTCGACGCCACCGGATTTTTCATGCGCGACGCGCGCGGTGTTGCCGAGCAGATCGCTGCCCGCCAGCAGGGACGGTTCCAGCTTGACCCCTCGCGCAGCACGCTCTATCCCGAACGCATCAGGTCGTACCCCGAGAACAATGAGATCGAGGCGCTGCTCACGTTCACCAGCCCTCAGCCCGGCCCCCTCGTCAATGGCGTCGCCGCATCCGGCGAGGCGATCACCCTGCGTCAGCACCATTCGCTCGTGAAACTGCCAGACGGCGGCTACACACCGCGCTTTGCAGATCCGCGTGTCGGCGTGAGTGGCCCGAACGTGATGGATTTTGCGCAGCCAATCGACCGAGACATCTACCTCCGTTTCGTTGCGCGCCATCGCCTGAAGAAAAAAGACCCGACGGCTGCACGCTCCGAACCTGTCAAGCCGATCATCTATTACATCGACCCCGGCACACCGGAGCCGGTGCGCTCGGCGCTCGCCCTCGGTGTGAGCTGGTGGAACCAGGCATTCGAGGCGGCGGGTTACATCAACGCGTTCCGCGTCGCGATCCTGCCCGACAGCGCCGACCCCGGCGACATTCGCTACAACATGGTGCATTGGACGCACAACAGGACGCGCGGCTATTCGTACGGCGCCAGTGTGGTCGATCCGCGCACTGGCGAGATCATCCGCGGTAACGTGAACCTCGGCAGTCTTCGCCTCCAGCAGGACTACCTGCTCGGCGAAGGGTTGGTGCCGCCGTTCGGCAACGGCAACGGTGACGACGGCTCACACGCCGACGCACCGAACTTCGAGTACCTCGCCGCCGTAGCCGACAACGGTGACGCGCTCAAGCTGGCACTTGATCGTGTCCGCCAACTGGGCGCGCACGAGGTTGGGCACACGCTCGGGCTTCCACACAACTACATCGGCAGTGCGCTCGGACGCAACACGGTCATGGACTATCCGGCGCCGCTCGTAAAGATCACGCCGCAGGGCACACTCGATCTGTCGGATGCCTATCCGCAGCTGATCGGCGACTACGACAAGATGTCGATCGCCTATCTCTACCAAGATTTCCCCGCTGGGACCGATGAGAAGGTCGCGCTCAACCAGATCGTCGAGGAGGGCTACAAGCGCGGGCTCCGCTATGTGGGCTATACGAACAACAACTTCATTGGCGCACCGGCACAGTACGCCTCCGTCTGGGACAACGGCGCGAATCTCGTCGACCAGCTCAAAGTCGAGATCCAGGTCCGCAAGATCGGCCTGGACCAGTTCGGACCGCAGGTCATTCGCCCTGGCGAACCGATGTCGAAGCTCGAGTACGTGCTGCTCCCGCTCTATATGCATCACCGGTTTCAGCTTCGCGCTGCGGCACAGAGCGTCGGTGGCGCCGACTATACGAATGCGCTCCGCGGCGATGGCCAGAAGCCGATCACGATCGTGCCCGCGGCCGAACAACGCCGTGCGCTCGACGTGCTCCTGTCGACACTCACGGTGGAGTTCACCGCGCTTCCGAAGCGCATCGTGGATCTCATTCCGCCGCCCGCCGACCGACACGATGTGGGCGAAGGCTTCGACCGTCGTACCGACGTGACGTTCGACCCGCTCGCGGCCGCGGAGGCGTCAGCGACCTTCACGGTTGGGGAGATCATCAATCCCGAGCGGATGGCGCGTCTCGTGTCGTACGGCAGCATCGGCAACTACCCGACACTTGAGGAAGTCACGGACAAGGTCATCAGCGCGACGTGGAATACGCCGGCGCCGAGCGACAAATATCAGGCCGAGGTCCAACGGGTGATCCAGCGCGCGGTCGCCGACCAGTTGATGCTGATGGGCATGCGGGCCGACAACTCGCCTGCGGTGCGTGCCATTCTTTCGGACCGACTCGGCAAGCTGGCGAAGCGGCTCGACGCGCAGGCCGCGACGAACAACGCGCACCGCACCACGGTGGCGGCGGACATTCGCCGTTGGGAGCACCGCACGATCGCGACGATTCCGGGACCGGCGCTCAGGTTGCCCCCTGGCGATCCGATCGGAGCGAGCGCGAGCCGGCAGCCGTAGGCGCGCAGTCCCCGCCTCACTCTATTCAGGGATCGCTTTCATGAAACACCCCTTGATCGTCGCGCTGGTCGCTATCGTTGCCGGCTGCGCCACCCACCAGCCCACCACGGGGACCGTGCCGGCTCGCGGCGGCTTCGACCTGATCATCGAGAACGGGCGCGTCATCGACGGAACGGGCGCCGCCTGGTTCTACGGTGACGTCGCGATCACCGGACAGCGCATCATGGCCGTGGTGCCAAGCGGTACGTTGCGCAACGCCTCCACCAAACAACGCCTCGACGCGACGGGCATGGTGGTCGCGCCGGGATTCATCGACATCCAGAGCGGTTCCACGGGTGCGTTCCTTCGTGGCGATTCGCGGGTGGTCGGCAAGGTGACGCAGGGAATTACGACCGAAATTTTCGGAGAAAACAGCACGCCGGCGCCGCTGAGCGCCGACATGTTCGCGCGTGCCATGGCGGCGCTCGACCCGGCGGATTCCGTGTCGCGTCGGTTGTTGCCGATCTTTGCTCGGCCGCACGGATTCGCCGAGATGATGGAGGTGATTGAAGGGCGCGGTGCGAGCGTGAATGTTGGTGCGTTCGTGGGCGGCGGCACGTTGCGCGAGTACGGGATGGCTCTCGCGCAGGGCAAGCCGACGCCCGCCGCGCTCGATGCCATGAAGGGTGCTGCTCAGCGGGCGATGGACGACGGCGCGCTCGGTTTCGCCACGGCGCTCATCTATCCGCCAAGCAACTTCGCGACGACAGAAGAACTCGTGGAGATCGCCAAGGTCGTGAAGAACGCCGGTGGCATCTACATCACCCACATGCGGTCGGAAGGCGACCAACTCCTCGAGTCCATCGACGAAGTGGTGCGGATTAGTCGCGAGAGCGGAATCGCCGCCGAGATATATCACTTGAAAGCGAGCGGCATTCGGAACTATCCCAAGGGCCCGCAGGCCATCGCAAAGATCAACGCCGCGCGCGCGGCGGGGCTCGACGTGCAGGCCGATATGTACCCGTACACGGCGGGCGCGACCGGGCTCAGCTCGTGCCTTCCACCCTGGAGCGCTGCCGACGGCAAGCTGTTCGACAATCTGGCCAGCAAGGAAGTGCGCGCGAAGATGCGCGCCGAGATCGAGCACCAGACCTTCGACTGGGAGTCGCTCTGTGAGCTGGCGACGCCGCCGAACGTGCTGATCTCGCGGCTGCTCCAGCCCGCGAACCGGCAGTATTCCGGCAAACGGCTCAGCGAGATCGCCATCGCGATGAACAAGGACTGGATCGAGACGATGATGGACCTCGTGCTCACCGAACACAATCGTGTCGAGACGACCTACTTCATGATGGACGAGGCCAATGTGCGCCTCAATCTCCAGCAGCCGTGGATGAAGATCGGGACTGACGCGGGCGCGGTGGACCCGACCACGTTCAAGGGGCTCGTGCATCCCCGTTCGCTTGGCACCTTTCCGCGCATACTCGGCCACTACGCCCGCGATGAACAGCTAATGCCGCTCGAAGACGCGGTACGCAAAATGACATCGGCCACTGCGACGAGGCTTTCACTGCACGATCGCGGCCTGCTCAAGCCAGGGATGTTCGCCGACGTCGTGGTCTTCGATCCGAAAACGATCATCGACAAGGCGACGTTCGAGGATCCGGTACAGGTGTCGATCGGCGTGCGCGATGTGTTCGTGAACGGCACAGCAGTGATTCGTGGTGGCACGCACACCGGAGCGAAGCCGGGGCAGATCGTGCGCGGGCCAGGGTACAAGCCGGACGTGCGCTAACCGTTCTGCCGATGGCGAGGCTGGGCCGCCGGTGAGTTCGCCCTACTTCGCCTCCCCCAGCGCAAAAACGAACACGGCATTCCCCTTGAGCGGCGCATAGCGAATCCCGCCGGCCGGGACGGCGATGTACTGCCTGCCGTCTATCTCGTATGTGATAGGCGACGAGTCCACGCCTGCGCCGCAGAAGTACGACCAGAGCACGCGCCCGTCCGCCGCGTCGTACGCGCGGAACCAGCCGTCCGACTCGCCCATGAACACGAGTCCGCCGGCCGTTGCGAGCGTTCCGCTCCAGGTCCAGGTCGGCGTCGGTACCGTCCAGCGCACTTTGCCCGTCGCGGGGTCGACGGCCGAGAGCACACCGGTCGGCGGACGACCGCGGATTGCTGGGAAAGAACCGGCTGTGTACATCTTGCCCACTTCACGCTCCGCCGATTCGTTGACGGTTGCCATGTTCGGTCGGTCACGCGCCGGGATATACATGAGCCCGGTCTGCGGTGAGAACGACGACGGCGGCCAGTTGGCGCCGCCAAAGATGCCGGGGCGCATCAGGATCCCCTTGGCGTCCGGCGCGACCCACATGTTTTCTTGCGGAACGAATCCTTCGCTGCGCCTGATCGTCGCGCCCGTCACGGCGTCCATCACGTAGAGCCAGCCTTCTTTGCCAGCATGCAGCACGACCTTCCGCCCGTCCACACGCGCGAGGATCGGCGGGTTCGGGAGGTCATAGTCCCAGAGGTCGTGCGGGATATGCTGCACGTACCAGCGCAGCGTGCCGGTCTCCGCCTCGAGCGCGACGGTGCTGTTGTTGTAGAGGTTGTCGCCGGGGCGTTCGCCGCCATCATTCGACGGCGACGGGTTGCCGGTCCCGAAGTAGATCAGCCCGAGTTCAGCGTCGTACGCCGGCGTCACCCAGACCGGCGCGCCGCCGATCTTCCACGTGTCGACGTGCTTCGCTGAGTCGGCGCGCTCCTTCGCGAGATCGCGCGGCAGGTTGTCGCCCCACGGCGTCTTCGTGGCCCACTTGCCCCACCAGCCGCCCGCAGCGGGGGACGGAACGGTGTAGAAGCGCCAGATCTGCCTGCCCGTTTCCGCGTCATACGCCGTGACCGAGCCGCGGATGCCGTATTCACCACCGGCCGCGCCGATGATGACCTTGTTGCCGATCACGAGTGGCGCCGATGTATTGGAGTAGCCAGAGTCGGCCGGGTGCGTGATGATGTTCCACTTCACCGCGCCGGTCTTCGAGTCGAGCGCCACGAGCCGCGCGTCGAGCGTCGCCATGAACACCTTGTCGGCCGCGACTGCCACGCCGCGATTCACCGGGCCACAGCAGAAGATTGCGCGCTCGGGTTTCTCATGGTCGTACTGCCAGAGCCGCTTGTTGGTGCGGAGGTCGAACGCGAGGACGCTGTTGTGCGAGGTGGTCATGTACATCACGCCGCCCGCGACGATCGGTGTGGCTTCGAGGCCGTCGGCGCGCTGCACGTTCATCTGGTAGACGGTTGTCGGGACGAGGCGTGCGACGTTCGCGCGTGTGACCTGCGTGAGCGGCGAGTAGCGCTGGTTGTCATAGGTGCGCCCGTGGTTCAGCCACTCTCCCGCGGGCGGCGTAAGCAGTTCGGCCGGGGCGACGGTGCGTTGGGCGCTGGCTGCCTGCACGATAGCGGCGATGGCGAGCAGCGGAATGGCAGTGCGCATAATGACGGACTTGGCAGGGGGGAAGCAGCGTACGATGCGCCTAAACCTACGAAATCATCGGGTGGGCTGCAGGTCGGTACGTGTGTCGTGCGCTGACTGGCACTCTGCGCTCTCTGGCAGCGGTGAATTCGGTGTCGTAGCTTCTTTGAGATTTCATGCGGTCCCCCCAACTCCCTGTCGAACATGACCGAGCAACTCCGCAACCAGTTTCAGGACAAGGCACGCCGCCGGCTGGCGAAGCGCGCAACGGTCGCGCTCGTCCTGCTCCTGCCGATCGCCGGCGTCGCACCGTCTCGCCAGGAGTCGTTCGCCTCGCTTGCGCAGGCGTCACTGGCCCAAATCGATGGGCAGGTCGCGCTCCGAGGGGTGCGCGACAGCGTGCAGGTGATCCGCGACCGCTGGGGCGTTCCGCATATCTACGCCCGCAACATTGACGACCTCTTTTTCGCCCAGGGCTTTGTGCAGGCGCAGGACCGCCTCTGGCAGATGGAGATGTATCGGCGGACGTACGAGGGCACGTTGTCGGAAATCATGGGGCCGGATTTCATCCGCCACGACCGACTGGCGCGCCTGGTCAAGTTTCGTGGCCCGTGGGACGACCGCGAGTGGAAGCACTACCACCCTGAAGGCCGACGCATCTTCGACGCCTTTGCCGCTGGGGTGAATGCTTTCATCGCGCAGGCGGGTGATCGCCTCCCGGTCGAGTTCAAAATGACCGGAATTCGGCCGCAACCCTGGACCGCCGACGTCGCGCTCCTCCGCACGCAGACGGCGATGCCGACCGGCGACGCGAACGCCGAACTGGCGCTGGCCCGCAGCGTGATGCGACTCGGCGTCGACTCGGCAAACCGCGCGGCACGCCCGTCGCCTTACCGCGATCTCGTTGTGCCATCAGGCGTCGATCTTTCCGTCATCACCGAGGAGGTGGCGGCGGCACTCGCCGGCATGCGCACCGGCGTTGTGCGTCCTGAGTTGCTACCGCAGTACCGCGCGCTCGGCGGCTCGAGCCCAAGCGAGAACACCGGCGTGCAGGAGAACTCGCCGGGAAGCAACAACTGGGTGGTGAGCGGCCGCCTAACGGCATCGGGCAAGGTGATCGTGGCGAACGATCCGCATCGCAACGTCTCCAATCCGTCGATTCGCTACATCGTGCATCTAAACGCGCCGGGGTGGGATGTGATCGGCGCCACCGAGGCCGCGTTGCCAGGTGTCGCGATTGGTCACAACGGACGGATTGCGTGGGGCCTGACCATTGTCGGCACCGACCAGTCGGACGTGTACGTCGAAGAGGTCAATCCGGCGAGTCGCAATCAGGTGCGATTCCGCGGGGCGTGGGAACCGCTCCGCATCGTGCGCGACACGATCGAGGTGAAGGGCGCAGCGTCGACGGTGGTCGAGCAGAAGTTTTCGCGCCATGGGCCGGTCTTCCATGAAGACACGGTGCATCACAAAGCCTACGCGATGCGCTCGACGATGCACTTGCCGGGCAACGCCGGCTACATCAGTGCACTCCGCTACCACAGCCTTGATGATTGCCAGCAGTTCCTCGCGGCGCAGTCGTACACCCTCGCGCCCACCGAGAACATGATCTGCGGGGATCGTGGCGGAAACATTGCGTGGCAGGCGTCCGCCGCGTCGCCCAAGCGGCCCAACTGGCACGGACGACTGCCGGTGCCCGGCACCGGCGAGTACGAGTGGGATGGTTTGCGCAGCGATCTTCCGCGCGAACTCAATCCCGAGCGCGGATGGATCGCGACGGCCAATCATGACATCCATCCCACAGGCTACGACCCGCCGCTCTTTTTCAAGGATGGTCCGCAGGACGCACGCTACCGCCGCATTGCCGAAGTGCTCACGAGCAAGACCGGCTTTTCAATCGCCGACATGGAGGCGCTGCAGCACGACGCCTACTCGGCGGCCGCCGCCCGCGACCTCCCGTTGTTTCGCGGTTGGACGTCGGCCAACGCAGAGGTGGAACGGGCCCGCGCGCTGCTTGCGGCGTGGGACGCTCAGCACCGCCGCGAAAGTGCCGCTCCGGTGATCTATCGTGCGGTGGCCGCTGCGTTACCTGCTGAAGCGCGCGCTGAAGGAACGGCGGCCAACCAGCGCCGCGCGTTGATTGAAACCGCGATCACTTCCGGACTCACTGCCGTTCGCAAGGCGCAGGGAGACGATCCCGCCCAATGGCGATGGGGACGCAACAACACGTCGCAGTTGCCCCACTCGTTGGTGCGTGCGTTCGACATTGAGCCGGTCGAACGCCATGGTGGCGCCGGCTTCGTGGCGGCGGTCGGCGCGACGTACCGTGAGATCATCGACCTCGGCAATCTCGACGCATCCATGGTGACCAACGCGCCAGGACAGTCGGGGCAACCGGGAAGCCCGTTTTACTCCAACCTCGTCGAGAGCTACGGCCGCGGCGCCTACTTCCCGATGACTTATTCACGAGCCGCCGTCGAGCGAGCGGCAGCGCATCGGCTCACGTTGCGTCCGGCGCCCTGATATCGATCCGGAAACGCCAGCCGGTTTGCGTAGAGCCGCATGCGGACGCGTCGGCGTGTAGGCGCATCCGCGCACCAGCTATCGCGTCGTCGCGCCGTCCCCCTCAGCACCGCCATCACAGCTGCCCGTCGGAGGTGCCGACGAACTCGCGAGTCTGCCGAACGCGTTGAAGAACATTCCTGAACTCGGGAGCCCGACGAGGGCCAGCGGTACCTGTCGCATCATCTGCGCGCCGGCGCTCGCGGTGGAACCAGCGCACCCACTGTTATCGATGATGCGCATGTACTGCGTTGGCGGCACGCCCTGCGTGCACCCGGTGAGCGTGACGGTCTTGCGTGTGCCGGCCGGTACCTGCCCGCCGCTGCATGTGAGCGTGGTCCACTGCGTGTAACTCATCGTCCCTGAACCGCAGGAGAATTGGCTTGCCGAGTTCTCGCCGGAGCGTCCCGGCCAGCTGAAGCACCGGTCGTTCCCGAACGAGACGGGGAAGGCTGCCGTATTCCCCGGTGCGCCGCTGCACGTGGGCTCTTGCCAGAAGCCGACCGTTACGAATCTGTCAGCGCTTGTTGGCGTGGCGGCCGGGATCGTCGCGACGGGCGCCACGACGGGCGCCACGACCGAGTCGGTGCTCGTCCCGCCGCACGCCGCGGCCGTCAGAGCGAACGTGATTGCAATGCCCATCTGTGTGATTCGTCCGCGCGGCATGGCTGCTCCGGTCAAAAGTATAGGCACTATTTAAGTACCGGCGCCACGCGTTTCTTCGTCGCCTGCTCAAACGAGTAGGCGAGCTCAATCAACCGCGGCTCGCTGCACGCGCCGCCCGCGAAGCTCACCCCGTACGGCGTCTGCTGTGCGTTGAATCCGGCAGGGAACGCCGGCGTCGGCGCGTTGGGAATTCTTCCGAACGGCACGACGATCGTGGGGTACCCCGGCTTCGCCGAGATGCTTGCGCCACTCGCCCCGGGGAAGAGCAGCGCATCGAGTCGTTCGGCTTTCATCACGGCATCGATCCCTTCCGGGCCACCGAGTGCGATGTCCTTCGCGCGATCGGCGTCGTACTTCGCTTTGTCGGCCACGAGGTCCATCTCGTCGGACATGTCGAGCAGTGACTGCCCATACTTGATTGCGCCGCGCGGCGCATTGGTGATGTTGAACCAACGGAGGTCGGTGAGCGTCTTGAGCGGCGTGGCGCTACCAAGCGATGCGAGCCAAGCGTTGAAGTCGCGCTTCATTCCATAGCCAAAGTCGATCGAGCAACCAGCGTTGCGGCCTTTGCGGTCGTCCACGCCGCCGCAGGTGTTCCAGAGGAGAAAGTTGCGCGTGGTGTCGGCCGTGACAACGCTCGGAATGTTGGCCGGATCCACGATCACCGCGCCTTCGCGCTTGAGCGCTGCGATCGCTTCGTCCATTGATGCCTTCTGCGCGGCGTTGAGCCCTCCGCGCGCATTCGACTGACCCGGAATCGTGAACGCGTCGTACCAGAAGGCGCGTGGGATGCCGATGCGCGCGCCCTTGAGGCCATCGTGTTTCAGGAACGGGCGATAGTCCCGATTCGGCGGCGGCGTGCAGACTTTCGTCGCGGCGTCATTCGGGTCGGGCGCCGCACTCTCGAGCGCGCCGAAAAAGATCGCGGCGTCCTCGACCGTACGGGCCATCGGCCCAGGGGTGTCCTGGTCGGCTGTGATCGGGATGACGCCCCAGCGGCTAATGCGCCCGAGGGTCGGTTTGATGCCGACCAGCATGTTCTGGTTCGATGGGCTCAGCACCGATCCCGATGTCTCGGTGCCCACGTTCGCGGCCCAAAAACTCGCCGCCGTGCCGATGCCGGAACTCGAGCCGCCGGTGCCCATGACCGGCCGCCCGTCGTTGAAGCCCGGGCGCGGATCGGACCGCGGGTCATACGGGTTGATCCCATAGCCGCCGACGGCGCTGTAGTTGCCGGGCATCGGTGTCGGGCTCCCAGCCACCCAGTTCGCGAGTTCCGTCATCACCGTCTTCGCGATGATGATCGCGCCGGCGTCCTGAAGGTTCTTGGTCAGCGTCGCATCGTATGGCGGCACGAGGTCTGTGAACGCCAGTGCGCCGCCCGTCGTTCGCATGTTCGTCGTGTGGATGTTGTCCTTGAGCGCGACGGGAATCCCGTGCAGCGGACCACGCACTCGGCCCGCCGCGCGCTCACGATCGAGCGCATCGGCCTCGGCGAGCGCCGATTTGCTGACGGTGACCACCGCGTTGAGTTGGTCTTCGTATTGGGCGATGCGCGCCAAGTGCAGTAGCACGAGTTCGCGCGACGTGACGCGACCTTCGGTCAGCGCCGATTGCATCTGCGGGATCGTCGCTTCGACGACGTCGAAGATCGGCCGCTGCACGGCCGTTGGTGCGCGCGTGGCTGGGGTCGCGGTGCGACGGTCCTGCGCCGTCAGCGTAAGGGCGCCGAGCGCGGTTGTTGCAGCAATCGCGAAGACGAAACGCTTCATCATATAGAAGGGACCGGATCAGGGAATCGATCGGGGGCTGCGTGGCGTGCCTTACTCGAGCGGGACTCGGCGCGACTCCGCGCGTCCAATCCGTTCAATCCATTCTATACCGTCGAACCCCGTATCGAAACTGAGGATGCGTTCGATCTCATACCGCTGCATGATCGCGACGTGTACTGCGTCGCGTGCCGAGAGCGGGCCGAGGCCAAGCAGTAGCGTCTTTGCGCGCTCAACGTCGGTCGGTTCAATCGGATAGACAGAACTGTACTACTACAACACATTCTCCAAGTGATGTCACATAACGACTTAGATGACTCACGCACCTTCTCAGTAACCAAAAACGTGAACCGCCCCGGGATTGCCGGAGGCTCCAATCTCTGAGAGGTTGGAGTCATGTCACGAGCCACACGGTTTTCTCCAGGAGTGCGTGAACGCGCGGTGCGGATGGTGGGGGGGGCTGGCGCGCGCCTGGGTGATTGCCCTCGATACGATGGATGCGAAGCGCGCGCTCCATGTCGAGGGTTCCGGCGCCTGGAAGGGCGGAGTGTTCCGGGCGCCTGCCAGCGCGGGCTGGAAGATCAGAAATGGCGGTCAGGTTGCCGTGCAGGTCATGACGGCAGTGGCGGTTCGCCATTAGGAACATTCAGGGGTAGTATCCCCCGTGCGCTCCCACTCGGCTTTCTCGGCCCTTTTCCTGATTGGCCTCGTCGCGCTGCCGGCGACGGGCGGCGCGCAGATTATTCGGGACTCGACCCTGCCGCGGCCGGTTTCGCCGCCGATTGCGACGATGCCACGGCCTGACGGCCAGCCGAATCGGACACTTTCGGCCGCCGAGCGCGCAGCGCTTCCGCCGATCGACCGCGCCCAGCTCGAGCAGCGCGAGTTCGAGATGTACCGGCATACGCACCTACCGATGTCGCTTCTGTCGCGCACGCCTAATTGCGACGAGCACGTCGGCAAGTACTGCTATTGGTACGACGAAAACGCGAAGGTCCCCAAAGAACCCGATCTGATCGTCAAGCGGCGAGAGCAGATGCTCAAGGTGCTCGACTCGCTCGCGCAGATCATTCCCGCGAACAACTGGCTCGCCGAGCAGCGCGTGCGCTATCTCGCGGAATCGGACCGATTGCACGAGGCGCTCGACGTTGCGCGTAGGTGCGGCACCGGCACCGGCATCGGTACCGACTCAGGCACCGGCGGTTGGAACTGCGAAATCCTTGAAGGGTTTGCCCTGCATCTCATCGGCGACTACGTCGCGGCCGGCGAGGTGTACGACAAGGCGCTCGCCAAGATGGATGCCCGGCAGAAGTGTGAGTGGCAGAACATTGCCCCGTTGCTCGACGACGTGGCCATCGCGCAGTACCGCTCGCTCACCTGTGGCAGTTCGGCGCGCGCGGCGTGGGAATGGCGCACCTGGTTCCTCGCGCGCACGCTCTATTCAATGCAGGGCAACGATTCGCGCACGGAGTTCTTCGCGCGAATGACGATGGCGCAGATGTTTACCAATGCGCCCAGCGCGTACCAGAATGGATTCGACCAGGATGAGCGTGAGCTGTTGATTCGGTTTGGCTGGCCGCGTGCGTGGTCCGGGTCGATGCAGCTGCCGTTCACGATCGCGATGGTGCCGCCGTCCGTCGGCGTGCCGGGTGGCGGTGGTGGTGGTGGCGGCGGTGGACGCGGTGGCGGTGGTGGTGGTGGCGCCGGTCCGAACGTCGGCGGCGCGAAGGGTCGTGGTCGCGGCGGCACACCGGTCGGGAGTTATCCACCCGGAACAAAGATTCCCGCAAACGTTCCTCCGCTCGTGCGCCCACCTGACATGCCGGGTACCGGCGGACTTCCCGGCGGACTGGGCGGCGCGCCCGACAGCAGGCCGCCCGCGCGTCCCGGCCGAGGTATTCAGCTGATTCCACGCGAAGGCGATGGCGTCAATGTTACGGGGATCGAAGCGTTCCCCGCGTACCGCTACATCCCTGCGGGATTCGTGCTCGGCGATCCGCCCCAGTCTGATTCTGCCGCGTGGCGCCTGCAGTTGCCGCCCGTGATGGGGCGCTACGCGCCGCCATATGCGAAGGCGCTCGTGCCGCTCGAGCACCAGAAAGCCGTCTTCAAGCGCGGCGACAGCGCGATCGTCGTGATGGCATACGACACGAGAGGCACGAAGGCCGTTGACGGTGCGAAACTCCGCGTCGGTCTTGTCGTCACGCGCGCCGAAGAGCTGCCGCGCGAGTTCGTGGTAGTGCGCGACAGCGCGCCGGCATCGGGCGTGCTGACTGTCCGTGCGCCCTGGGCGCCGCTGCTGATGAGTGCCGAAGCCGCGGCGCCGGAACGCAATGCTGTCGCGCGCGCGCGTTACGGTGTGGGTCCGGTGCGCGGCCCGGCATTGCGTGTGGTGCTCTCGGATCTCCTGTTCTACAAGTCATATGGCTCGTTCCCGAGTTCGGTTGAGGAGGTCGCGCCCCACGCGCTGCCCACGGAGCGCGTGAATCCCAGCGAAAAACTCGGCGTCTACTGGGAAGCGTA
>Ga0049085_10000131_pt1 | contig 31326 bp, 24 predicted proteins | sample GreLakmeSU08MSRF_FD_66721 | JGI IMG/M metagenome (GOLD analysis project Ga0049085, IMG submission 66721) | Freshwater lentic microbial communities from great Laurentian Lakes, MI, USA - Great Lakes metaG SU08MSRF | ecosystem: Environmental > Aquatic > Freshwater > Lake | place: Great Lakes... | reverse complement strand
AAATAGCAGGATAAAGAAAGCGATACGGAATTTTCAATATCTGTACCCACATACCAATGAGCGGTAAATTGAGCAAAATTAACATCAGGTTTCCAATCCACATCGATGCAATCAAGCCCCAAAATAGAGCAGGGTTGCTAGTCATCACTTGTGGACCCGGTTGAATATTATGGATAGTCATTGCCCCCACCATTAATGCCATAACCGCATTGGGTGGAATGCCTAAAGTCAGCAAAGGAATAAAGGAAGTTTGAGCCGCAGCATTATTTGCGCTTTCTGGGCCAGCAACACCTTCAATGGCGCCTTGACCAAATTCAGCGGAGTATTTTGAGGTTTTCTTTTCAACCGAATAAGCGCCAAAAGCTGCTAAAGCAGCACCACCTCCTGGCAAAATTCCTAAGAGTGAACCAATCGTAGTTCCCCGTAAGATTGCCGGAATCATGCGCTTAATATCAATCCATGTAGGAATAAGGGTAGTCACTTTATTTAAAAAACTTTCCCGCTTTTCTTTTTGCTCTAAGTTCATCATGATTTCAGCAAAGCCGAATACGCCCATGGCAATACTGACAAAGCCAATGCCATCACTGAGTTCAGGAACATCAAAGGCGTAGCGAGAAACGCCTGAGTTCACATCAGTACCAACAAGGCCCATAAGCAATCCTAAAATAATCATGCCGATCGCTTTAATGAGTGAGCCCGACGCCAAAACCACCGCACCGATTAAACCCAACACCATCAGCGAAAAGTATTCAGCTGGACCAAATTTAAAGGCTAGCTGTGAAAGTGGTGCGGCAAAAGCAGCCAAAATAAAAGTCGCTACGCAACCAGCAAAAAATGAACCCATGCCAGCAGTAAAGAGGGCCACACCGGCTCGCCCTCGTCGCGCCATTTGATAGCCATCAATTGCAGTCACTACCGAAGATGTTTCCCCTGGAATGTTTAATAAGATTGCCGTAGTTGAGCCGCCATATTGCGCACCATAATAAATACCCGCCAACATAATTAGGGCGGCAATGGGGGGTAAAGCATACGTTGCTGGCAATAACATCGCAATGGTGGCAATGGGGCCAAGACCTGGCAGAATACCAATTAAGGTACCCAATAAGCATCCCAGAAAGCAGTACATTAAATTTTGAAAGGTCAGTGCGGTTGAAAAACCCAGCGCTAAATTATTCAGCAGATCCATATTAGTGTCCTAGGCTTTAGCGATTACTTATTAAGGAAGAAAGGCCACAGCGGAAACTGTAGCTTGAGCCCAACTACGAAAGCGAGATACGTAAATACCAGTAGAACGAGGGCATTGATAACTGTACCTTTCCACCTAAATTCATGGCTAGCCGAGGCTGAAACAAAGACCAAGGTAATAAGCGCTACAAAAAATCCCATGGTGCTTAACAGTACGCCATAAAGAACTACTGCACCTGTAATCCAAATGACACTTTTCAGATCCCATTTTTTTAGTTTGACTTCGGTCGCTTTTTTAGTTAATGCATTCAGTAAGACAATAAGGCCAATTAAGGCTAGGAGCATTCCTAGCCAAAAAGGAAAATACCCAGGCCCCATTTTGGCGGCAGTACCCATTTGGTAGTTTCTTGCTATGCCAGCAAAAAATAGGCCAACTACGATATACATAAAGCCAGCGGCAAAATCTTGTTGATTACGTATTTTCAAAGTGCGCTCCAAATTGGTCTATTTATTGAGTGACCATTTTTTAATATTGATGAGCGATTGTAAGCTAGGCTGATCAACGTTGCTAGTCAAAAAATCTAGGGTTTGCCCTAATTTATCGCCAATGCGATAATTATTGATATGAAAGTCTCCCAAATTCGCCAAGCTTATCTTGATTTCTTTGCTAGCAAAGGGCATCAAATCGTGCCATCTAGTCCTGTGGTGCCTGGGGACGACCCCACCCTGCTGTTTACCAATGCAGGTATGAATCAATTTAAGGATGTTTTCTTAGGCTTTGATCAGCGCCCCTATAGTCGAGCAACCACTGCGCAAAAGTGCATAAGGGCGGGGGGTAAGCATAACGATTTAGATAATGTTGGCTATACGGCTCGGCACCATACTTTTTTCGAGATGCTCGGCAATTTTTCTTTTGGTGATTACTTTAAGCAAGATGCAATTCAATTTGCCTGGGAATTATTAACTGTAGTGTTTAAATTGCCGAAAGAGAAGCTGTTAATTACGATTTATGCAGAGGATCAAGAGGCCTACGATATTTGGCATCAACAAATTGGCGTACCTGCAGAGCGCATTATCCGGATTGGCGACAACAAGGGCGCGCGCTATGCGTCTGATAATTTTTGGATGATGGGCGATACCGGCCCTTGTGGGCCATGTACAGAAATTTTTTATGATCACGGTGCCCACATTTCTGGCGGACCTCCTGGTAGTCCCGAGGAAGATGGCGATCGCTTCATTGAAATTTGGAATAATGTTTTTATGCAATTTAATCGCGATGAAGCGGGTAATATGCATCCTCTACCCAAGCCAAGTGTTGATACGGGTATGGGTTTGGAACGAATTGCAGCGGTATTGCAGCAAGTCCATTCTAATTATGAAATCGATTTATTTATCAATTTACTGCAAGCTGCCAAAGCTGCAGTCGATGGTGCTGGCGGCCAAAATTGTGATGCCAATAGCCCCTCACTCAAAGTCATTGCCGACCATATTCGCGCTTGTAGTTTTGTAATTGTCGATGGCGTAATTCCCGGTAATGCGGGGCGGGGGTATGTGTTGCGGCGCATTGCGCGGCGGGCAATTCGACATGGTTTTAAATTAGGTGCGCGACGGCCATTTTTATATAAGCTGGTACCCACATTAGCGGCCGAAATGGGTGATGCTTATCCCGAGTTGCGTAATGCACAAGATAAAGTAAGCGACGTTCTCAAACAAGAAGAAGAACGCTTTTTTCAAACGATTGCCAATGGTATGGAAATTTTAGAAGTAGCTTTAGTAAACAATGCGGCCAATATTGATGGCGAAACTGCTTTTCGCTTGCACGATACCTTTGGCTTTCCCTTAGATTTAACTGCCGACATTTGTCGAGAGCGGGGCGTTACTGTCGATGTCGCTGGTTTCGAGTTGGCCATGCAGGCGCAACGTAATCAAGCCCGCGCGGCAGGGCAATTTAAAATGACGCAAGGTTTGACGTACGCTGGCAAGCCAACCGAATTTCATGGGTATGAGCAACTCCAACGTGATAGCAACACCATTACTGCGCTGTATCTTGATGGCGTAGCAGTGCAGTCTGTTGATGCTGGCGATAACGCCGTAGTGGTGCTAGACCACACCCCTTTTTATGCTGAGTCGGGCGGTCAAGTTGGCGATCGTGGTGAGTTACGGAATGAACGTTCCCGTTTTGAAGTTGCCGATACTTTTAAGATTCAAGCTAATGTATTTGGTCATCAAGGCGAGGTATTAGAGGGGAAATTATGCGTTGGCGATTCGTTAAAAGCGCTAGTCGATATCGTGCATCGCCAAGACACCATGCGCAATCACAGCGCCACCCATTTGCTACACAAGGCATTGCGTGAAGTCTTAGGTGACCATGTAATGCAAAAGGGTTCTTTGGTCGATGCTAGTAAAACCCGTTTTGACTTTACTCACAATGCGCCTATTAGCCCAGCCCAGTTAAGACAAATTGAAACCCTCGTGAATCGAGAAATTCTTGCTAATACCGCAACCTCAGCGCAAGTGATGTCACTCGAAGATGCTCAAAAAACCGGGGCGATGATGCTTTTTGGTGAAAAATATGGCGCCGAAGTACGGGTTTTAGAAATTGGCACCTCAAAAGAACTGTGCGGGGGCACTCATGTAGGGCGCACTGGTGATATTGGTAGCCTAAAAATAACCTCAGAGTCGGGAGTAGCTGCTGGTATTCGTAGGGTTGAGGCAGTCACTGGTAATAACGCTTTACATTTTTTACAAGATTTAGAAGATAAATTAAATGCGGTAGCGCAGGTATTAAAAAGTAATCCTCAAGAGCTTGCAAGCCGAGTAACGCAGCTGCAAGATACTTTGCGTCAAACCGAGCGCAAGCTTGAGCGAGTGAACTCAAAGTTGGCCGCTAGTCAGGGCGATGAACTTGCGGCACAGGCAATTGAGGTAAATGGCCTGATGGTATTAGCGCTCCGCCTCGATGGAGCTGATGCGCAGGTATTACGTGAAACCTTAGATGCTTTAAAAGCCAAACTGAAAACTGCCGCGATCGTTTTAGCATCTGTACAAGGGGATAAGGTCAGCTTGATCGCAGGAGTGACAGCCGATAAAATAAGCCATATAAAAGCAGGGGATTTAGTGAATTTTGTGGCTCAGCAGGTAGGCGGAAAAGGCGGGGGTAAAGCCGAAATGGCGATGGCTGGGGGTACAATGCCTAGCGCCTTGCCAGTGGCTTTAGCAAGCGTACAACAATGGATTAGGGAGAAAACTGCAGAAAAAACTGCAGGTTAAAGAGCATGAATGAGAATCAAGAGACCTTTACTGAGCTAGCTGTCAACGAATTGCCGATTGCCAATCGTGAGGTTGACGCTATTGGTATGAATTGCCCATTGCCAATCTTGCGCACCAAGAAAGCCTTGGCCGATATGCAGTCGGGAGAAATTCTCAAAATTATCGCCACCGACGCAGGGGCAAAACACGATTTCCCAGCCTTTGCCAAACAAACTGGCAACCAATTGATCGCCACTGAGATAGTTAACGATACCTTTGTTTTTTACCTCAAGCGCCGCTAAATTATTTACCAGTCAAGGCTAAGCGAAAAGCCCAGTGTGAAGCTTAGCGTTGTTTTAAGAACGCGGCAAACTCACTACTGACTTCAGGATGGCGGAGAGCAAAATCTACAGTTGCTTTGAGATAACCTAATTTACTGCCGCAGTCGTAACGAACGCCTTGATATTCGTAGGCATATACGGGTTCTGCTGTTAATAAGGCAGCAATCGCATCGGTGAGCTGTAATTCACCCCCAGCTCCTGGTTGAAGATTGCGAATGTAATTAAAAATATTGGAAGAAAGTACATAACGACCCACCACGGCTAAGTTTGAGGGCGCATCTTGCGGCAACGGTTTTTCAACAATGCCAGTTAAGCGATGTACGCTAGGGCTAGTAAGAGTGCCAGCCACAATGCCATAAGAACTGCTTTGCGCAGGATTAATTTTTTCTACCGCCAAAACAGAGCCTTGATATTGGTTGTGTACTTTTAACATTTGCATCAACACTGCTGGATCGCCAACCAGTAAATCATCTGCCAAGATGACAGCAAAGGGCTCATCGCGCACTAATTTTTCGGCACAAAGTACCGCGTGACCTAAGCCTAAGGCTTCAGGTTGACGCACATAAACGCAATCGACATGACTCGGTTTCACATTACGTACGATTTCGAGTAAAGCAGTTTTATTTTTAGCCTCAAGCTCAGCCTCAAGCTCATATGCCTTATCGAAGTGGTCTTCAATGGCGCGTTTACTGCGGCCTGTGACAAAAATCATTTCAGTAATACCAGCAGCAATAGCTTCTTCAACGGCATATTGAATTAATGGCTTATCGACAATATTGAGCATTTCTTTGGGGCTGGCTTTAGTGGCAGGTAAAAACCGCGTGCCTAAGCCGGCAACCGGAAATACTGCTTTACTAACGGGTTTTAACTTGGTATTACTCATAAAGTTCGCTTCTAAAAAGGATTTAAGACGATTTTAAACGCTGCAGTTGGGCAGCTAATTTTTTGTGGTTTAGCTCAAAGCCTGCAAGACGCTGTTTTTCTTGCGCAACTACCTCGTCTGGCGCACGCGCTATAAAGCTTTCATTATTCAATTTTTGGCGACATTTATCAATTTCATTGGCAATTCGCACCAATTCTTTGCTAATGCGTATTTGCTCTGCAGCTAAATCTACTTCAATTTTAAGTAGTAATTTAATCTCGCCAACTAAGGCAATGGGTGCACCCGCGCCTTCGCGTTCGAGACTAGCTTCATCAGCAAAGATACGTACTTCTGATAATTTAGCGAGGGCCATTAAATAGGGGCTCGCTTGGTTTAAAAAAGCTGACGGTCCACAAATCCAGAGGGGTACTTTTTGTGCCGGTGATATTTGCATTTCACCACGGAGATTGCGGCAGGCATCAGTAATGGCCTTAATTTGCGTCATCCACGCCTCACTAACGGCATCAATTTTTTCAGGCTGGCTAATGGGATAAGGCTGCAAAGCAATTGACGGACTTGTTTGCAGACTGAGTTCTTTGCCAGCCTTTGGAGCAACGGTTTGCCAAAGGGTTTCAGTAATAAAAGGAATGAGCGGATGGGCTAAACGCAAGATCGTCTCAAGTACCCGTAAGAGCGTACGACGCGTAGCGCGTTGTTGGGCAAGCGTGCCAGTTTGTAACTGAACTTTTGCGAGCTCTAGATACCAATCACAATATTCATCCCAGACAAATTGATAAATCGCGCTAGCGACATTATCAAAGCGATACATCGTGAATCCTTTGGCAACTTCTGCCTCAGTGGTTTGTAGTAGCGAAACAATCCAACGATCGGCTGGAGAAAAATCAAGATAGCCATCGGGACCGCATTCATTGTCACAGGGCGCAAAGCCATTGGCTGCATCATCGCCAGGGCAGTTCATTAAAACAAAGCGGCTGGCATTCCAGAGTTTGTTACAAAAATTACGATAGCCTTCGCAGCGTTTTTGATCAAAGTTAATATTACGCCCTAGTGATGCAAGCGAGGCAAAGGTAAAGCGTAAGGCGTCAGTACCAAAGGCCGGAATGCCATCAGGAAATTCTCTATTGGTTTTTTTAGTGATGCTTGCTGTTTGTTTTGGATTTATCAGGCCAGCGGTGCGTTTGTCGACGAGCTGAGCTAATTCAATGCCATCGATGAGGTCGATTGGGTCTAAGGTATTGCCTTTTGACTTACTCATTTTTTGGCCTTCAGCATCGCGCACTAAGCCATGCACATAGACCGTATGAAAAGGCACTTGCCCAGTAAAGTGGCAGGTCATCATCACCATGCGGGCCACCCAAAAGAAAATAATGTCAAAGCCAGTCACTAAGACTGAGGAAGGTAAAAAGTGCTTAAGCTCTGGGGTTGCTTGCGGCCAACCCAATGAACTGAAGGGTACTAATGCCGAACTAAACCAGGTATCAAGGACATCGGGGTCGCGCTGCAGTGGTCCGGTATAACCAGCGGCACTGGCTTTGGTTTGCGCATCAGTAGCATTGCGCGCAACAAATATTTGCCCTTCAGTGCCATACCAGGCGGGAATTTGGTGGCCCCACCACAACTGTCTAGAGATACACCAATCTTGAATATTTTCGAGCCATTGGGTATACGTACTGACCCAATTTTCTGGCACCAACTGAATTGCTCCGCTGGTGACGGCATTTAATGCAGCACTGGCCATTGACGCACCAGGTAGATAGAGGTTGTCAGCACTCGGTTTAGATACTGCGACAAACCATTGATCGGTAAGCATCGGCTCAATAATGGTTTGGGTGCGGTCACCACGGGGCACCATTAAGGTGTGCGGTTTCACTTCGGCCATTAAATCTGCGGCTTCTAGATCGGCAATGATTTGCTGACGCGCGGCGAAGCGATCTAGGCCTTGGTAGATTTTGGGTGCATTTTCATTAATCTTGGCATCGAGCGTCAAAATAGTTATGAGAGGCAACTGGTGGCGTTGGGCAACGGCGTAGTCATTGAAGTCGTGCGCAGGAGTGACTTTGACAACGCCAGTACCAAAGGTGGGATCAACATAGCTATCAGCAATGATGGGAATGGTTTTGTTGCACAAGGGTAAATTCACCATCTGTCCAATCAGATGACGATAACGATCATCCTCTGGGTTCACCATCACCGCAACATCGCCCAGTAAAGTTTCTGGTCTAGTTGTTGCGACGATTAATTCGCCCGAACCATCGCTTAATGGATAACGAATATGCCACAGACTGCCAGCCTCTTCTTCGCTGACAACTTCTAGATCGGAAACGGCAGTGCCTAGGACAGGATCCCAATTGACTAAACGTTTGCCTCGATAAATTAAACCTTGCTCATGAAGGCGAACAAAGACCTCAACTACGGCCGCCGACATTTTGTCGTCCATGGTGAAATATTCACGAGACCAGTCAATGGATGCGCCAAGACGACGAATTTGCCGAGTAATAGTTGAGCCAGAGGTATCTTTCCATTCCCAAACTTTTTTTAGAAAAGCCTCGCGACCCAGATCATGGCGTGAGACCTTTTGCGCGTCCAGTTGTCGCTCAACCACTATTTGCGTGGCAATGCCAGCATGATCAGTACCTGGTAGCCAGAGGGTATTGCAACCTTGCATGCGGGCATGGCGAATCAGGCTATCCATCATCGTTTGGTTAAACGCATGCCCCATATGCAAAGTGCCGGTGACATTAGGAGGAGGTAGCTGGATGCTGAAGTTGGGTTTCTGGTCGTCTAAAGTAGTTTCTGAAATACCACGGCGTTCCCATTCAGGGCCCCAATAGGCTTCAATGGGGCCTGGTTCATAGGATTTAGCCAACTCTAAATCAGCGGTGGGGTTGATGGGGCTTGAAGCAGAGGGATTTAAAGGGTTTGGCATAAGAGGCAAATTATAATTGGCCTAATGTACTCTGACTTACTCGCCAACCTGAATCCCGAACAATGCGAAGCAGTCACACTGCCGCCAAGCGATGAAAAGGGCCGTTCGCGCTCCGCTTTAATTTTGGCTGGTGCTGGTAGCGGCAAGACCCGCGTGCTCACCACGCGCATTGCCTGGCTAATTCAAACGGGTCAAGCTTCACCGATTAGCGTGCTAGCAGTCACTTTTACCAATAAAGCAGCTAAAGAAATGATGATTCGCCTTGCGGCGATCTTGCCAATTAACACCCGGGGAATGTGGATTGGTACTTTTCATGGGCTGTGTAATCGTTTGTTACGCGCGCATCATCGCGATGCTGGTTTGCCATCGACCTTTCAAATACTCGATACCCAAGATCAATTGTCAGCGATTAAGCGACTCTTAAAGGGGCTTAAAGTCGATGATGAAAAATACCCTCCCAAACAATTGCAATATTTCATTGCCCATGCGAAAGAGCGCGGCATGCGGGCCAAAGATTTACATTCAGGTGACGCCTTCCAAGATCGGCTGGCTGAGCTTTACGCTGCCTATGATGAGCAGTGTCAACGTGAAGGGGTGGTTGATTTTGCTGAATTGCTATTACGTAGTTATGAATTATTACAACACCATGAGCCAATTCGAACCCATTATCAAGAGCGCTTTCGCCATATTTTGATTGATGAGTTTCAAGATACCAATGCTTTGCAATATGCATGGTTAAAGCTTCTTTCTGGCCATGAGGGTGGTCGCGCTAGTGCAAGTTCGGTCTTTGCGGTAGGCGATGATGACCAAAGTATCTATGCCTTTCGCGGTGCTGATGTAGAAAATATGCGTTTATATGAAAATCAATTTCACCCATTCATGGTGAAGTTAGAACAAAATTATCGTTCCCATGGCAATATTTTAGATGTTGCGAATCACTTAATCGCTAATAATACTGCGCGCTTAGGTAAAAATTTACGCACGGATGCGGGTCATGGGGAGCCAGTTCGAATTTACGAAGCGGCGAGCGATGGCATGGAAGCCGCTTGGCTCATTGACGAAATCAAAGGGCTGATAAATGGCGGTATAAGTCGTAGTGAGATTGCTTTGCTTTACCGTAGTAATGCTCAGTCGCGCATTATTGAACATAATTTATTTTCCGCTGGTTTGCCCTACCGAGTTTATGGCGGTTTACGGTTTTTTGAGCGCGCCGAAGTGAAACATGCGCTAGCTTATTTACGCTTACTTGAAAATCCCAATGACGATACGTCATTTTCTCGCGTCGTTAATTTTCCCACGCGGGGAATTGGTGCGAGAAGTATTGAGGCGCTACAAGATGCGGCGCAATTGCAACAATGTTCTTTGTACTCGGCGGCCAGCTCACTCGAAGGCAAGGCTGGCGCAGCCTTGGGTGGCTTTGTGCGCCTCGTCGATCACATGCGCGAAGCAACTCGGCACAACACCTTGCCAGAAACAGTCGAGTTTGTAATTCAACATAGCGGTTTAATTCAGCACTACTTAAGCGAACGTGAAGGTCAAGACCGGGTTGAAAACTTACAAGAATTAATTAATGCAGCCACTGCATTTATTGCCGAAGAGGGTTTTGGGCAGAATGCGAAAGCCGCTTCACTACCGAGCGAAAACGATGCCGGCACTCTAGAGATGTCGCCTTTAGCAGCTTTCTTAGCGCACGCTTCTTTAGAGGCTGGAGACAACCAAGCGCAAGCTGGGCAAGATGCCATTCAACTCATGACTGTCCATTCTGCCAAAGGCTTGGAATTTACTGCGGTTTTTATTACTGGGCTCGAAGAGGGTTTATTTCCTCATGAAAATAGTGTTAATGAAAGCAATGGTTTAGAAGAAGAGCGACGCCTGATGTATGTGGCTATTACGCGCGCTAAAGAGCGTTTGTATTTGTCGCATACCCAATCACGCATGCTTCATGGTCAAGTACGTTACAACATGCCGTCACGCTTCTTAGAGGAATTACCGACAGCGTGTTTGAAATGGCTTACCCCCAAAATGAAAGATGCTCGTTGGGGTGGGGGACGCAGCGGGGGGAGCACCTGGAAAAGTGGTTACTCGCACGATAGTGATGACAGTCAGGTATTTGATTACGAAGATAGCCCTGCTGCGCGTAAGCCGCGGCTAGCCCATAGCGCTTTGAGTAGCAATATTCCCCGCATGGCTGCACCAGCTCGAGATATTTATCCCTTTCGGGTTGGCCAGGACGTTTTTCATACGAAGTTTGGTGAGGGGCGTATTACCGCCCTTGAGGGCCTTGAGGCTGATGCGCGCGCACAAATTAATTTTAAGCGGCATGGCGTGAAATGGTTGCAATTAAGTATTGCTAAGTTAGCGGCAATTGATTAAGAGTGAATGGCTAAAGCTACGTTGCCGTTAGTTAAGCGCCAATCTCATCGGGGTTAGCGGTAGCCGCACTATCGGTAAAACAATTTTTCCAAGTGGCAAATGCCGAACAATACAGCACTGTCATACAAGCCATTGAAATTGGGGCAATCACGAATGAGCCCACTTCGCTAATATTGAGCGCCTCAAACACGGTACTGAGAAGCAAAGGAACTGCTACTAGAAGTGCGCCCCAAATAAGCAAATAAATGATAAATGCGTAGCGATTACGCCAGCAAGCAATCCAACTCGAAAAAAGTGCCTGCGTTACAGGCATATCTTCCCATCCCACCAAAATTGGTGAGAACCACATCAGCATCCCAATCGGAATATAGAGGGTCACCACAATACCTAAGACGACATACATCTGCTTGATAATTTCGATGCCCAGGGGTTTATCGCCAGTGAGCGCTGGTAAGAGTACTTGAACATCAACAAAGAAGCTGGCAATAAAACTTAACACCAAAATTAAGCTAGTGTGAATCAGGCCGAGCTGTAAGAGTCTTTTACGTACTAAGGGTCCTGAAGAGCGCAGCCCAACTAAATAGACCAAGGGCGAAAGCCGAATTTTTTGAATCGTTTGGCGACAACCCGTCATGAAACCAAACTGCAGGGAGGGGGTAATTAGCAAAATTGCAAAAACGCCAACAATGGGAATTAAGATAGCCAACTGGACTAAAAAAATATACAAAAACACGAGCATTAAAAAGCCCAAAGGGTTTTGTTTAAAAAGCCAAATGCCTTGGCGAATCCAGATGTAGCCTTGTTGGGTATTAACACTATTTAGTTTCATAAGAGATTATTTTTTTGCTTGCGACGACTATCTAAGATCGCCTCAAAGTGATTAGGGTTGTGTGCAGTGAGCATTTGCGCGTTGCGGGGCAAATAAAAATCCCATAAGCGCGAAATCCAAAAGCGTAATGCGGCTGCACGAAGCATAGCAGACCAACTACGCTTTTCGCCAGCACCCAAGGGGCGAATAGTTTGATAGGCATTCATCAGGGCAGTGAGGCGCTGTTCATCTAAATCGGCATGGTCGGGGCCAAGACACCAGTCGTTCGCGGTAACCGCAAGATCAAACAACCATTTATCGGTACCCGCAAAGTAAAAGTCGAACAAGCCACCCAACTTTGTTTGCTGCTGTTGCTCGACAAAAAGTACGTTATCGCGAAATAAATCGCAATGACTAGCGCCATGAGGTAGCTGCTGATAATCGGCGCTCGCAAAGAATGCCTCTTGAAATTGCAGCTCGCTATTTAAGAGGGTTTGTTGGGCGCTGGAAAGATGGGGCAGTACCGCAGGAGCAGTTTGTTGCCACCAAGCGATGCTGCGTAAATTCGCTTGCTCAGTCGGAAAATCTACCCCAGCCAAATGCATCTTGGCAAGCATCGCGCCAACCACTGCACAGTTATCGGTAGTGGGCTGCAAGTGGGATTGGCCTGGTAATTTAGTCACAATGGCAGCGGGTTTTTCATGGAGGGTAAAAAGAATTTCTCCGGCGCGATTGGCAATTGGCTTGGGTACTGGAATACCTTTGTTGGCGAGGTGCAACATTAGCTCGAGATAGTAGGGTAACTGTGCAGCAGTTAATCGCTCAAAAATTGTTAGGACATATTCATGGGTTTTCCCTGCTAGGGTTACATCAAGAAAAAAATTGGAATTTTCGATGCCGCCATGGATACCCCTTAAATCAGTTGCCTTGCCAAGCGAAAATTCGCGCTCGAACCAAGGAGTAATTTCAGTGAGGGTGAGCGGGGTATAAACGGCCATAGTCTAAAACCAATTTATTGCAGCGGTAGGCTGAGGCTAGGTACGCTGAGAATGGTGGCGGCTGGCTCACGTGCGCCCGGCATCAAAGAAGAGGGGTGAGACATGTCGTAGACGCCTAATGAGCCTTTAACCTGAACACTAGTAGGGCTATATGCATCGCGATATTCCGTAATTTGCGTGCCATTTGAGCTGGTATGCGTAAAAGAGGGTTGGTGGTTAACCTTGCTATTCGTCTTGTTTGAGACTTTACTGCTAGACGAGAGGGGCCGACCATTAATTTGTTGCAGATCGTCTGGGCTAAGCGCTTGCAGATTGCTTCCTTGGGCCAGAGCCGGTTTGGGCACCAAAACCAAATTTCCACAGAAAAAGCTTAAAAGGCATACTAAGCTTGCTGTAAGGCGGGTCAAGCGAAGTTGGCGCATCTTTAAATCCTCGATTTGTGAGTGTTAGGCAACTAGATTGTACGATTGCGGTATGACTAAACATAGACTCCTATTAATCGACGGTTCTAGCTACCTATATCGGGCATTTCATGCGATGCCCGATTTACGCAATGGTGCAGGTGAGCCAACTGGGGCTATTTATGGCATGGTTAATATGCTGCGGCGTGCGCGAACAGACATTGCTGCCGATCATATTGCCTGCGTCTTCGATGCCAAGGGTAAAACTTTTCGCGATGAGATGTATGACCAGTACAAGGCAAATCGTTCGCCGATGCCCGAAGATTTGGTAAAACAAATTGAGCCAATCCATGCGATGGTGCGAGCCATGGGTTGGCCTATCTTGATGGTTTCAGGCGTTGAAGCCGATGATGTCATTGGCACTTTGGCGACTCAGGCAAGTGCAGTTGGATGGGAGACAATTATCTCTACTGGCGATAAAGATTTAGCCCAATTAGTGAATTCTTCCGTCTCATTAATTAATACGATGACTAATGAACGCTTAAATATTGCCGGTGTGATTAATAAATTTGGTGTTCCGCCTGAGCGCATCGTCGATTACCTCACCATTATTGGCGATAGTGTTGATAACGTACCTGGGGTTCCAAAAGCAGGCCCGAAGACTGCCAATAAGTGGTTGGCAGAGTTTGGCGATTTAGATAATTTAATGGCTTCAGCTGGGTTGGTCAAAGGCGTAGTCGGTGAAAATTTACGCGCTAACTTGCCTTGGTTATTGCGGGCCCGCGAATTGCTCACCATTAAAACCGACTGCGACTTATCGCCTCACCTGCCTGGTCTAGATGACCTACATGCAGTTGCAGAAGATGCGCCAAAATTACGTGAGTTATTTGAGCGCTACGCCTTTAAGACTTGGTTAAGGGATGTTGCCCCAGAGGGAGAAAATCCTTCTGGAGAAGCCCTAGAAATTGCAACTGGTGTAGTAATCGCCACTACGGAGGTGCTGACGGATAGTGTAGGGCGTAATTATGAGTGCATAGTCGAAGAGGCAAGATTCGAGCACTGGTTAGCAAAAATTCAACAAGCTCAACTAGTCGCAGTCGATACAGAAACCACTGGCTTAGATGCACTTGCAGCAGAGTTAGTGGGGATATCTTTTTCAGTAGAGGCGGGCGAGGCTTGTTATATACCCGTTGCGCATCGCACCGGCGAAACCCAACTCGATCGTACGTGGGTATTAGAACGTTTATTGCCTTGGTTAGAAGATGCAAGCAAAGCTAAGGTAGGACAGAACCTGAAATACGATGCCCATATCTTTGCAAGCTATGGCATTACCTTGCAGGGAATTGCATTTGATACTTTACTGGAATCCTATGTAATGGAATCGCACTTACCCCACAATATGGATAGTATGGCTGAGAGGCATTTAGGTATTAAGACCATTCGCTATGAAGAAGTCTGCGGCAAGGGCGTTCATCAAATTGGCTTTGATCAAGTGGATTTAGCCACCGCATGTAATTATGCCGCTGAAGATGCTGACATTACCTTGCGCTTACATCAATTTTTATGGCCCCAAATTGCTGAAAATCCAGGGCTTTGCTATGTGTATCAGCAAATTGAATTACCGGCGATGCGCGTGCTCGGCATTATGGAAAGCAATGGTATTAAGGTTGATACTGCGTTATTGGCTAAACAAGGGCAAACGGTGGGTAAGCGCCTTTTATCCCTCGAGGCAGAAATTCATCAACTCGCGGGGCAGCCATTCAACATTCAGTCACCCAAACAAATTGGCGAGATTTTATTTGGCCAATTGCAATTACCCGTGATTAAAAAAACGCCGGCAGGCGCACCATCAACCGATGAAGAAGTTTTACAAAAATTAGCTGAAGACTATCCTTTGCCTGCACGTATATTAGATTACCGCAGTTTAGCGAAGTTGATGTCGACCTATATTGAAAAATTACCGCGTATGGTAAATCCTAAAACAGGTCGGGTACACACCAATTTTTCTCAAGCGGTTGCCGTCACTGGTCGCTTGGCCTCGAGCGATCCCAATTTACAAAATATTCCCGTGCGCACTGAAGAGGGTCGGCGTATTCGGGAGGCTTTTGTTGCGGCCGAAGGTTGTAAGTTGGTTTCTGCCGATTATTCCCAAATTGAATTACGTATCATGGCGCACATTGCACAAGATGAAAACTTACTCGCTGCTTTCGCTGCAGGCTTAGATGTACATCAAGCTACTGCTGCCGAAATATTTGGTATTCCCTTGAACACTGTTACCGCTGAGCAACGGCGTTATGCCAAAGTGATTAACTTTGGTTTAATTTATGGCATGAGTGCTTTTGGCTTAGCAGGCAATCTAGGTATTGAGCGCGCAGCTGCGCAAAAATACATTGACACTTATTTTGAGCGCTATCCTGGGGTTGCGCAATATATGGAGCGCACAAGACTTGAGGCACGAGACAGTGGCTATGTAGAAACTGTTTTTGGTCGGCGCTTATGGTTACCCGAAATTAAAAGTTCGGGTCCGCGGCGACAGGGCGCTGAACGCGCTGCGATTAATGCGCCAATGCAAGGTACTGCTGCCGATTTAATTAAATTAGCCATGATTGCGGTGCAGAAGTGGATTGAAACCGAACAATTACAAACCCGCATGCTTTTGCAGGTGCATGATGAATTGATATTTGATGCGCCATTTGCCGAGGTAGATCGTATACGTGAAGCTTTACCTGGTTTAATGGGCTCAGTGGCACAATTGCGTGTGCCCCTTGTCGTTAGTATTGGCGTGGGTAATAACTGGGAAGAGGCGCATTAAGTAAATAGGTCAAGATAGTTGGTAACCAAAATCAAGGAGAGACAATGAAAAATCAACGGCGACAATTTATGCAAACTTCAGTAGCTTCCGCTGCCTCTGCTGCTTCGGCGGTTTCGACAGTATCCATCAGGGGTTTGGGCGTCGGTTTTGTGGCCGCAGCGCAGCCCGTGATAGCGGCAGCGATTCAAACCGACTTTACCGGGATTGAAGCCAGTGAGCAAACAATTACGGTTGCTGGTGCAAAGGTACCGCTCTATGTCGCCCGTCCAACTAAATCTTCCGCCCCATTACCGATTATCATTGTGGCTAGTGAAATTTTTGGAGTACATGAACATATTGCTGATGTTGTGCGTCGCTTTGCCAAGCTAGGATACCTAGCGATTGCCCCAGAATTTTTTGCGCGCGCAGGTGATCCCAATACCTTTGGTACCGTCGCCGAAATTATGAGCAATATTGTTGCCAAGACGCCTGACGCAGAAGTATTGGCTGATATTAAGGGGGCTATTGTTTGGGCCAGAACCCATGGTGGCGATGTGAAGCGAGTCGGTGTTACCGGTTTTTGTTGGGGCGGTCGCATTACCTGGCTCGCCGCTACTTTGCCAGAGGTGCGCGCTGGCGTTGCTTGGTATGGACGTTTAGTGGGAGTGCCCACTCCCAATAGTCCTCGTAATCCCGTCGATATTGCCGCTGAATTAAAAGCACCCGTGCTCGGCTTATATGGTGGCGTAGATACTGGCATTCCCTTAGATACAGTCGAAAAAATGCGTGCAGCTTTAACTGCAGCCTCAGCGACAAATGCAGCCGCGAAAGCCTCACGGATTGAGGTTTATCCAGATACTCCACATGCCTTTCATGCTGACTATCGTGAGTCGTATCGCGCTGGACCTGCTAAAGATGGTTGGGATAAATGCCTTGCTTGGTTTAAACAAAACGGCGTTGCATGAGTGGGTTAAGCACCCTGCAACTCATCATTGCAGTTACTGCTTTAGCGGGCTTAGCTAGCATCTTGATCGCGGCGAGTTTGTCTTTAGGGTTTTTAAGCAAGATGATCGACACCATGGTGAGTTTTTCGGTCGGCATTTTATTGGCCACGGCATTTTTGCATTCTTTGCCAGAAGCCTTTGCCATGCCAAACACTAACCCATCCATTTTATTTGCTGCTTTACTAATGGGTTTGCTCGGATTTTTTTTGTTAGAAAAAATTGCTTTATTACGACATAGTCATCATCATGAAGGGGATGGGCATCATCACCATCAAGGTCATGATGCCGAAATGGCCGGCAGTAGCGGTTGGACTATTTTAGTTGGCGATAGCTTGCACAATTTTGTCGATGGGGTACTCATCGCTGCGGCTTTTATGGTGAATATGCAAGTTGGTATTTTTACCGCATTAGCGATTATTGCCCATGAAATTCCGCAAGAAGTAGGCGATTTTATTGTCTTGCTCAATGCAGGTTTTTCTAAAGCCAGGGCTTTGCTATATAACTTAATTAGCAGCTCGTTAGCCGTGCTGGGCGGCGTGTTAGCTTACTTTTTTTTAGAGCGTGCGCACCACATCATGCCTTACCTCTTGGTAATTGCTTCGAGTAGCTTTATTTATATTGCCGTGAGCGATTTAATTCCGCAAATGCACCGCCGCCCCCATTGGCGAGAGTCGTTGCGGCAAATTGTTTTAATTGGTTGCGGTATTGGAGTTGTTATTCTGTTGTCGCGATAGGTCTCCGTGCATCTGCGCACCATTCACTCCAGCTACCCGCATAGAGTTTTGAGCCAGTAATACCAGCTATTTCCATGGCTAAGAGATTATGGCAAGCAGTGACACCGGAGCCGCATTGGTGAATAATGTTTTTAGCTGATTTACCGGCTAACAAAATACTAAATTCGCGGTAAAGCTCATCTGCCGCTTTAAATTGGGCAGCCCGTAAGTTTTCTTTAAAGCAGCGATTAGTAGCGCCTGGAATATGTCCGCCCACGGGATCAAGGGTTTCATTTTCTCCACGAAAACGATCGGGAGCACGAGCATCTAAAATAAGGCGTGCGGCTGAAGATGGTGTATTAACAAGGTTAGCTACAACCTCATCAACGAGGACTAAATCTCGGTAGGGCAGAGCGCTCGGAGTATCACTTAAAGGGCCCGGTTCACGGGGCTTACTGCCAATTGCACCATTCCAAGCATCGAGACCGCCATCGAGCACTTGTACTTGAGCATGACCAATTGCGCGTAACATCCACCAGAGACGACTGGCGAAAACCGAACCCTGATTGTCATAAGCAACAACATGAATGTGCGAGTTAATGCCAAGGCGTTGGCGGGTTTTTGCCCAGACCTCAGGGCTGGGTAAAGGGTGCCGTCCATTAGTGCCGGTTTGCGGTCCAGATAAGTCCTGATCGAGATCAACATAAATAGCGCCAGGTAGGTGACTCATTTGATACGCTTCACGCCCTGCAGTTGGTTTAGTTAGATCAAAGCGACAGTCGCAGAGTAAAACGTCAGCCCCAGTATTGAGCAACTCTTCTAATTGATTGGCAGTAATTAAGGGTTGGCTCATGTTGGATTCTCCAAATTCATTGTACGGCGATACCATTCATGAAAGTGTTGCATGCCATCTTCCATTGGGCTTTGATAGGGACCAACTTCGTTGATACCCCGAGCCATGAGTGCAGCACGACCTGCATCCATGCGCTCAGCAATCTCATCATCTTCAAGGCATGTTTCCATATAGGCAGCGCGTTCTGCTGCGATAAATTCTCGCTCGAATAAAGCAATTTCTTCGGGGTAATAAAACTCGACAATATTGCGCGTTTTATTTGGGCCAAGGGGATGTAAAGTAGAAATACATAGTACGCCTGGATACCATTCAACCATTACATTAGGATAGTAGGTAAGCCAAATTGCCCCGTGTTGAGGTAACTTGCCCTGGTGATAGCGCAAGATAGCTTCATGCCAATTGCGGTAAGTTTGGGTACCAGGCGCGCTGAGATTTTTATGGATGCCAACAGTTTGTACGCTATGCCAGTCGCCAAATTCCCATTGTAAATTTTCGCAAGCAACAAATTTTCCAAGACCGGGGTGAAAAGGGGCTACATGGTAGTCCTCGAGATAAACCTCAATAAATGTTTTCCAGTTGTAATTACATTCATGCACTTCAACATGATCAAGTAGATAACCAGAGAAATCTAAATTGGCGGCGACTCCCAGTTGATTAAGATCGGCATGAACATCGCGCGGCCCTTCAAACAATAGACCATGCCAATTTTGCAAAGGCGATTTACCTAAGTTTAGACAGGGCTTGTTTTCAAAATGGGGTGCACCTAAAAGATCACCTTGTAAATCGTAGGTCCAGCGATGCAAAGGGCAAACAATAGTGTCAATTTGACCGGCGCCATTGAGCATGAGGGCTTGGCGATGGCGACAAACATTTGAAAGAAGTTCAACGCCATTGGCGTTTCGTACTAACAAGCGACCTTCATTTTCAGCCCGCAAGGTTTGATAGGAGCCAAGCTCAGGCACCATTAATTCATGGCCTACATAGGCTGGACCCCGTTTAAATAGCAATTCGATTTCACGTTGATATAAATCAAGGTCAAAATATGCCGTTACAGGCAATTGAAGTTTGGACGGCGCAAGTTGCTGCGCGGTAGCCAGATTAGTCATTCTCCCCACCCCCGAAAAAGTCAGCCGAAGCTAAGCGGAACAACCAATCCAACCATCGACGAATCGATATTGGAAAGGAAGCCATGGATTATACCTATGACTTTAAGGACGCTGCTAGACCATTTCTGGGCCGACATCACTACTTTGCCTTTAAGATGGAGTTTATTCATCACTATTTGCCTTATTCCGCTCAGGGGAGCAATCTATGCCTGCAAAAAAAACTGCTAGCGCAGTAGAGTTAGTTCAAATTGAAATTGACCCCAATTTACGTTATGAACAAGCGCTAAAGGATTTAGAAAAACTCATCGCTGACATGGAGTCTGGCAAGCTTTCTTTGGAAGAGACTTTATTGGCTTATCAACGGGGCGCTGCCTTACTAAAGCATTGTCAAGCGGTGTTAACTCAGGTAGAGCAGCAAGTGCGAGTTGTTGAGGTCTAGAGATTAAGTCGGATGAGCGTATTTAATTTTGAGGTGTGGATGCAGGCCAATTCGGCACGGGCTGAGGCTGCGTTAGTGCAGTATTTAGATGTTGCGCAAACTGTGCCGCAACGCCTACACCAAGCAATGCTTTATGCCAGTTTAGGTGGTGGCAAGCGGATTCGTCCTCTATTGGTTTATGCCGCTGGCGAGCTAAGTGAGGGGCGTTCACTAGATAATTATGCTGAGGCTAGTTGTACGTTAGATGCGGCGGCTGCAGCAATTGAAATGGTTCATGCATATTCATTAGTTCATGATGATTTGCCATGCATGGATGACGATGATTTACGCCGTGGGCGACCAACAGTGCACAAAGCCTTTGATGAGGCCACGGCATTATTGGTCGGTGATGCGTTGCAAACTCGAGCCTTTGAAGTATTAGCTTTAGCGCCGGGCAATGCCGAGGTGCGACTCACCTTAATTGCCGCTTTGGCAAGTGCCGCAGGTTCGCGTGGTATGGCGGGCGGTCAAGCGATTGATTTAGATAGCGTGGGCGCCAAACTCGATTTACTTGGGCTGCAAAATATGCACCGGCTAAAAACAGGAGCATTACTAAGCTGCGCAGTTCAAATGGGGGGTCTCGTGGCCGGTTTAGCCCCGCAAGAGATGAGGGCATTAGCCGAATATGCCACGGCTTTAGGTTTAGCTTTTCAGGTGGTTGACGATGTGCTTGATGCCACGGCAGATAGCCAAACCTTGGGTAAAACCGCTGGAAAAGATGCCGCCAACGATAAGCCGACCTATGTGACTCTGATGGGTTTAGACTATGCTCAAAAGCAGGCAAAAGAATTGCAAGCCCAAGCCCTTGCTAGTATTGATGCTTTTGACCTACGTGCAGATGCCTTACGTGGTTTAGCAGCCTTGATTGTAAATCGACGAAAATAAACTATTCCTTCATGATTAACTCCCCAGCTATTAAGTCAACGATGATTTTGCCAGCCATAAATGACCCCAGCGACCTGAGAAAGTTGTCGCGCGAAGACCTACCTTTGGTAGCTGAAGAATTACGGCAGTTTATTGTTGACTCTGTCTCTAAAACTGGCGGCCATTTTTCGTCTAATTTAGGGGCAGTTGAATTAACTGTTGCCTTGCATTATGTATTTAATACACCCGAAGATCGTTTAGTGTGGGATGTGGGTCATCAAAGTTATCCCCATAAAATTTTGACCGGTCGACGTGAGCGCATGCATTCATTACGGCAGTTTAGTGGACTAGCTGGTTTTCCACGGCGCACTGAAAGCCCCTACGATACTTTTGGCACTGGCCACTCTTCGACCAGTATTTCTGCGGCAATTGGCATGGCGCGAGCCGCTCAAACCAAAGGTGAAAAGCGTGCAGTAGTAGCCGTCATTGGTGATGGTGCGATGAGCGCTGGCATGGCCTATGAAGCTATGAATAACGCTGGCATTTATGAAGACCTACCTTTGATTGTGGTTTTGAACGATAACGATATGTCGATATCACCTGCTGTGGGTGCTTTGAATCGTTACTTAGCGCGTTTACTCAGTGGCCAATTTTATTCTGCTACTAAAAAAGGAATTGATCGGGCCCTCTCCTCGATGGCCCCGCCGTTAAGGCAATTTGCTAAACGCCTTGAAGATCATGCTAAGGGTATGGTTTCTCCTTCAACTATTTTTGAAGAATTTGGCTTTACCTATTTCGGCCCGATTGATGGACACGATTTAGATACGCTATTACCCATGTTACAGAATTTACGGCGGCTGGCTTTAGAGGGGGGCGGTCCTCAGTTTTTACATGTCATTACGCGTAAGGGTCAAGGTTATGAATTAGCTGAAGCCGACCCAGTGATGTATCACGGCCCAGGTAAATTTAACCCTGAAGAAGGTATCAAGCCCGCAGGAGTAGGGAAGCAAACTTTTACTCAAGTTTTTGGTGAGTGGTTATGTGATATGGCCGAGGTCGACCCTCTTTTAGTTGCCATTACGCCAGCGATGCGTGAGGGTTCAGGTTTGGTTGAGTTTGAAAAACGTTTTCCTAAGCGCTATTACGACGTTGGTATTGCTGAGCAACATTCAGTAACTTTTGCTGCTGGTATGGCCTGTGAAGGGATGAAGCCCGTAGTGGCGATTTACTCCACTTTTTTACAACGCGCTTATGATCAATTGATTCATGATGTGGCCATACAAAATTTACCAGTGATGTTTGCTTTAGATCGGGCGGGTTTAGTTGGTGCTGATGGCGCGACCCATGCGGGGGCATACGACATTCCATTTTTGCGCTGCATTCCGAATATGCTAATCATGACGCCCGCTGATGAAGCCGAGTGCCGTGATTTACTAACCACTGCTTTTCATCAGCCACATCCGAGTGCAGTACGCTATCCAAGAGGTGCTGGTGTAGGGCGTACTCCGTCGAACGAGTTGCGCAGCCTGCCTCTGGGCAAGGGCGAGATACGCCGTCATGGGGCCAATCGGCTCGCGATTTTGAGTTTTGGTACCTTACTTTATCCAGCTCTTACAGCCGCAGAAGACTGCGATGCAACTGTAGTGAATATGCGTTTTGTCAAACCACTCGATACTGATTTATTAAAAAAAGTCGCACTTGAACATGATTTTCTGGTGACGCTCGAAGATGGGGCGATTCAGGGAGGTGCAGGAAGTGCGTGCTTAGAAGCCTTAACAGCCATGGGAATAAATAAACCCTTATTACAACTGGGTCTGCCTGATGAATTCATAGAACATGGCGACTATAACTTGTTAATGACGAAGTGTGGCCTTGATGCAGTAGGCATTGGCGCAGCAATTGCCAAACGCTTTCCTAGTGCCATCAAGGCACAAATTCAGCCATTGGCACAGTCGTTGAGTAAATAATCTGGCGCCAGAGTTGGCAAAGAACTGAGTTTTCCTTGAAAATAGCGTAATGAATGATTTAAACCTCTCCTTCCTTAAAAACCGCACCATGCCAGATGTGCAGTCAGCTACTGATGAGCGGGCTATGCCGATTGAGCAAGTCGGCATTCGGGGCATTCGACATCCCTTGATGATTCGTACTGCAAGCGGCACTTTTCCCACTGTTGGAAACTTTGCGATGAGTGTTGCTTTATCAGCAGATGCCAAGGGCACACATATGTCCCGTTTTATTGCGCTCTTGCAAAAACAAAATACGGCGATGGATAGTAGCGCGCTCGTTGCAATGGCCCAGAAAATGTTACCTTTATTGCAGGCCAAGCAAGGCATGATTCAATTTACCTATACCCATTTTGTTCAAAAACACGCACCTGTTTCTGCCGTCGAGAGTTTGATGGATTACGAGGTAACGTGGACTGCACAAGCCAAAAAAAATCAGCAGGGCTCAATAGCAGGATCAATAGCGGTCTCACATCAAGATGCAATAACCGTGGAATTAATTTTGCATGTCATTGTGCCCGTCATGAGTTTATGTCCTTGTTCAAAAGAAATTTCCGATTACGGTGCACATAATCAGCGCTCGCATGTCACGATGACAGTAGCTCTCGATCCACAGGTGGCAATGACTGTAGAAGATTTAATAACCATTGCTGAGACTGAAGCGTCTAGCGAGCTATGGGGTTTATTAAAGCGCCCTGATGAAAAGTGGGTCACCGAGCGCGCTTACGATAATCCCAAATTTGTTGAAGATTTAGTCCGCGATGTAGCGGGTCGCTTGCAACAAGATTCTCGAATTCGTGGCTTTACGGTTGATGCCGAAAATTTTGAATCGATTCATAATCACAGCGCTTACGCCCGCATTACTTCTGTTGGGCCAAGCTCCAACGCGGCTTAACATCAAATGCTCCCGGTACGTGTGTGAGGGTGTCTAAGGGGCTTTGTTTGAGTAAGCGTAATGCTCCAGCAAAGGCAATCATCACGCCGTTATCAGTGCATAGTTCTTGGGGTGGATAGAACACCTGAAACCCCATTTTTTGCGCTTGACTCTTCATGGCCTTGCGAAGTTGGGTATTCGCAGCCACCCCGCCAGCTAAGACTAAATCTTGACAAGCGGTATGCTGCATTGCTTTAGTCGTTTTACTGACTAAGACACTAACTGCTGCCTCGACAAAAGCAAAAGCCAAATCAGCTCGAAAGGCCTCGGCAGCGCCGGCAGCTTCAAAATCAACTTGTTTTTTTAGTTGATTGAGAACAGCAGTTTTAAGGCCTGAAAATGAAAAATCTAAATCACCAGAATGCAACATTGGGCGTGGTAAATTAAAGCGACCCCCTTTTCCTTGGGCTGCCAATTGAGAAACCGCAGCGCCTCCAGGGTAGCCAAGACCCAAAAGCGACGCGGTTTTATCAAAGGCCTCACCTACAGCATCATCAAGGGTTTCACCAAGCAGTTGGTATTGCCCCACTTCTGACACCAACATTAATTGAGTATGCCCACCTGAGACCAGCAGCGCCACAAAGGGAAAATGCGGCACCTTATCGCTCTCATCGCCAAGTAAGGGAGAAAGTAAATGACCCTCTAAATGATGGATACCGAGCGCAGGCTTGTTTAGGGATTGCGCCAAAGATTGAGCAAATGCGCTGCCCACCAAGAGAGCTCCAGCCAAACCAGGCCCTTGCGTATAGGCCACTGCATCAATCGACTTTAAATCAAGCTTAGCTTGCCCCAAGGTCTGCTCTAAAAGGGGCAAAATACGCCGAATGTGGTCGCGGGAGGCAAGTTCTGGTACTACCCCACCATAATCATGGTGCATGGTAATTTGGGAGTGCAGGGCTTGCCCCATAATGCCTAGTGCAGCGGGGCGATTGCCCTCTAATGGCGCTGTGTCATAGAGGGCTAGGCCCGTTTCATCACAAGAGGTTTCGATACCCAAAACAATCATTTTTTTACCTAGTCGTGCTAGAATCCGTGATTCTGTAAATTTTCAATCATTTTCGAGCATAAACGAGTTAAACAGTATGACAACAGTACGCCTTCGCGAAAACGAGCCATTTGAAGTGGCATTGCGCCGTTTTAAGCGCACCATTGAGAAAAATGGCCTCTTAACCGATTTGCGCGCGCGCGAATTTTACGAAAAGCCCACGGCTGAGCGTAAACGCAAAAAAGCTGCTGCTGCTAAACGCCACTATAAGCGTTTGCGCAGCCAAATGTTGCCCAAGAAGCTGTTTTAATCAGCCTTTTAGTTATTCATTCAGTTATTTGTTAAGTTAGTTCCGTAAATAGATGTTTTAAGCCCGCTGACGGTAATACGCAGCGGGTTTTTGCTTTGTAGTGCACTGGTATTACTATATTCACAGGTATTAAGGAGAATGGCAGCATGAACCTCAAAGAACAAATCACCGAAGATATGAAAAATGCGATGCGGGCTAAAGAAACTGCGCGCCTAAATACCATTCGCCTTTTATTGGCAGCCATTAAACAGCGCGAGGTCGATGAGCGGATAGTCGTTGATGATGCTGGGGTTGTGGCAATAGTTGAAAAATTAATCAAACAAAGAAAAGATTCGATTGAGCAATTTCAAAAAGCTGACCGTACTGATTTGGTAGATATTGAGATGCTCGAACAAACCATTTTGCAAGCCTATATGCCTACCCAATTATCAGTTGATGAAGTGACTGCAATAGTGAAAGCAACGATTGCGCAACTTGGCGCAAGCAGTCTGCAAGAGATGGGCAAGGTGATTGGTGCACTTAAGCCACAATTAGCGGGTAAGGCTGATATGGGCGCAGTATCCGCCATGGTAAAGGCTGCTTTAAATCCATCATGACCATGGACTAATTCGTGGCTTTGATTCCGCAATCGTTCATTGCCGATTTACTCAATCGGATTGATATCGTTGATGTCGTTAGCCAACATGTGCAGTTAAAAAAAGCAGGCGCAAACTATCAAGGCTTGTGTCCGTTTCATCAAGAAAAATCACCATCATTTTCAGTCTCACCTACCAAACAGTTTTATCACTGCTTTGGTTGTGGTGCACATGGGTCAGCGATTGGTTTTCTAATGGAGTTTTCGGGCCTAGGATATATCGAGGCAATTGAAGACTTGGCGCGCTCGGTTGGTTTAGCTGTGCCACGTGAAGAGCGCACATTGCAGGATGTAGCAAGACAGAAGCAAGCATTTGCTTTAAGTGAAGTAATGACTTTAGCTGCTGATTGGTATCAGCAGCAATTAAAAATTGCGCCACGCGCTATAGATTACTTGAAGGGTAGAGGTCTCACCGGTGAAATTGCTAAACGTTATGCTATGGGTTACGCACCCGATGGTTGGCAGAGTCTTGAAGCCGTTTTTGGGATGTATTCGAACGACGAAATTGCCAAAATTTTATTGGAAGGCGGTTTATTAATTCAAAGTGAGGGCGATGATAGCAAGCGATACGACCGCTTTCGCGATCGTATTATGTTTCCAATTCGCAATCCAAAGGGACAAACCATTGCATTTGGTGGGCGCATCTTAGATCAGGGTGAACCCAAATATCTAAATTCCCCAGAGACACCTTTATTTTCTAAAGGTAACACCTTATATGGTCTTTTTGAAGCGCGCCAAGCGATTCGTGCAAAAGAATTTGTTTTAGTCTGTGAAGGTTATATGGATGTCGTAGCGCTAGCACAGTTAGGGTTTGGAAATGCAGTCGCAACCTTAGGAACCGCCTGCACTGCTAACCATATACGGGCTTTACTGCGTCAAACCGATCGTATTATTTTTTCATTTGATGGTGATGCTGCTGGACAGCGCGCAGCACAACGCGCACTCGAAGCATCTTTGCCGCTGATGTCAGACGATAAAGAAATTCGCTTTCTTTTTTTACCAGTCGAGCATGATCCCGATAGTTATGTGCGTACCTTTGGTCCGGCAGCTTTTGAAAAAATGATTAAGGATGCAATGCCTTTGTCGAGTTTCTTTTTTAAAACAGTGAGTGCAGAGCAAGATCTTGGCACGCCTGAGGGCAGGGCAAAAATTCATCATGCTAGCAAGCCATTATTGTTGTCGATGCCGCCAATAGCATTACGCACACAAATGTTACGAGAAGTTGCATTGCGCACAGCCACTACACCACCAGAGTTAGAGCTTTTTTGTGGTTTATCACAAGTCTCTAAGCCACCGCTAGAACAGAGTAACTATCCACAAGGAAATACAGGGGGCCGTACTTCGAATTGGCAAGCAAATATACTTCGATCTGACCCAAGGCGCGGACAGTTCGCAGCATGGCAATCGGGTAAGGGCACTCAACGCAGAAATATTGCTCAAGTAGCAATGTCACCGCAAGCGCCAACCGATTTAGCTGAACAAATATTGCGCGTCTTAATTCAGTTTCCGCATTTGGGTAAAGGGCTTGACGCAAGCTGCAGACAATTAATTCTTAAGTCAGCGCAACAACGCTCAGCAAAGACCTTAGGATTGATGGAGGATCTGCTGAAGCAATGTGATTTAGTCGAATTCTTGGCTCAGGGCGATGAGGTTCCCGCTGCAGGTGCCGGCGCTTTTGCACTATTTCAGGAACAGTTGGCTCAAAGTGAGTTAGCTCCTTTATACGAAATACTGCGCCAGCGAGTAATGGGCTCCGACTTAGATTTTGATGGTGCAAAAGCGGATTTAAATGGTGCTATGAAAAAATTGGAGTTGCTACACCTAAAAGAAGAAATGACCGAAATTGCCCAAAAAATTGCGCAGAATGTGGCAAGTGAGGATGACCGTAAACGCTACCGTGAGTTAGGGGAAAAGCTGAAAATAGCGTAGGAAAGTAGGCAAAAACTCTGTAATCGACTATAATGTAAGGCTCCCCAAAAAATTATTGTTGTAATTCAAATACTTGCATTGCAGTTTGACGAAATTTGGGTATTTGCCCGCCATAAGTGCCAGCAAAATGCTGGCTTTCCCTAACAGAATTGTAAGTAAGCGCTAACCTATGCCAACCACCAAGACAAAAAAACCAATTAAAGCAGCGATTGCTAAAAAACCTGTTGCCAAAAAAGCAACTAAACCAGTGCATAAAGCAGCCGTCAAGGTAGCCAAGCGGCTGGCTAAGGCCATGAAAAAGCCACCATTAAAAAAACCTGCAAAACCAAGCCTAAAAAAGGTGCCACCTGCGAATAAGAAACTGGCTGGTAAAGCGGTGTCTACGAAGGTAAATCAAAAGAGCGCTAAACCTGGAAAAGTAGCTCCTAAAGTAACCCCTAAGGTGGCGGCCAAGCCAAGTTCTAAGCCATCTATTAAGGTAGCGACTAAGCAAAGCATTAAACCTATTACTAAGATGGCAGCTAAATCAGCTGGCAAAGCAGTACCTAGAACTGCAGAGCCAATGAAAAAAGGTAAGAACGTCGTTCTCGCACCAGCCGAAATAATGAAGGGTAAAGCGAAGGGCGCTAAAAGTGCGGTCGTAGTTGAGGGCTTACCAGAGCAAGAAGTAGAAAAAAAAGTCCGTGGCCGTAAGCCTAAAATTGAAGAGGCAGTTGTGCCTGGTACTGATGTTCGCACAGACCGCCAAAAAGCGCGCGATCGTAAGGCAAAAGAAAAAGCCTTGTTAAAAGAATTTGCTGCCCAACAATTGGGTAGCGAAGAGCAGCAGGAACTTCGTCGGGCACGCTTAAAAATGTTAATCAAGATGGGTAAGTCGAAAGGCTACTTAACCCATGGCGAAATGAATGACGTGATGTCAGATGAGCTGTCTGATGCTGATGCCTTAGAAACCTTAATTGGCCTGTTAAATGATATTGGTATTACGGTATACGAGCAGGCGCCTGATGCAGAAACACTTTTATTAAACGAAAATGGTGTTGCAGGCGCATCCGAAGAAGAGGCTGAAGAAGAGGCTGAAGCTGCTTTGTCAACTGTGGATTCAGAATTTGGTCGGACAACTGACCCAGTGCGGATGTATATGCGTGAAATGGGTACGGTTGATTTGTTAACGCGCGAAGGCGAAATTGTCATTGCGAAAAAAATTGAAGCTGGATTAAAAGATATGGTCATGGCTTTATCAGCCTGCCCAGTTACGATTGGTGAAATTTTGGCAAATGCCGAAAAAATTGCTGCTGGTGAAATGGAGATTGATCAATTTGTAGATGGATTAGTTGATCCAAATGCCGAAGATATCAAGCTTGGCCCAGAAGAGCCCGAAGTTGATCTCGATGCCATCGATGGCGAGGAAGAAGGCGAGGAAGAAGGCGCTGGGGGTGCAAGTACGGCTAACACCAAACAGCTTGAAGAGCTAAAAGAAATTTCATTGAAGAAATTTGCCATTATTCGCACTCAAACCGATAAAATGCGGCGCGCTTTTGACCGCGATGGCTATAACAGCCCAGCCTATATTAAGGCGCAAGAAAGTATTCGTAATGAAATGCTGGGTTTCCGTTTAACGGCCAAGAGTGTTGAAAAATTATGCGACACCATGCGCTCACAGGTAGATCAAGTATGGAAGCTAGAGCGCGGTATTGTGAGCCTGTTAGTTGATAAGGTTGGGGTTAATCGAGGCGAAGTCATTAACGCCTTTCCTAAAATGGCAATGAACCTCAAGTGGACAGCAAATTTATTAAAAGAATCTAAGCCATATAGCGCACTACTTGAGCGTAATGTGCCTGCAGTACAAGAGTTACAGCAAAAGTTAATTGATATTCAAACGCGGGTTGTACTACCTTTGCCTGAGTTGAAAGAAGTAAATAAAAAAATGACTGCTGGCGAAAAACGTGCGCGTGAAGCAAAGCGTGAAATGACGGTGGCTAACTTACGTTTAGTTATTTCTATCGCGAAAAAATATACCAATCGTGGCTTACAGTTCTTAGATTTAATTCAAGAAGGCAACATTGGTTTAATGAAGGCGGTAGATAAGTTTGAATACCGACGTGGTTATAAGTTTTCAACTTATGCAACTTGGTGGATCCGTCAGGCTATTACGCGTTCTATCGCTGATCAAGCGCGCACAATTCGTATTCCTGTGCATATGATAGAAACTATCAACAAAATGAATCGTATTAGTCGACAAATCTTGCAGGAGACTGGCCACGAGCCTGATGCTGCAACCTTGGCGCTGAAGATGGAGATTCCTGAAGATAAAATTCGTAAAATTATGAAAATTGCGAAAGAGCCAATTTCTATGGAAACCCCAATTGGTGATGATGAAGATTCGCACTTGGGCGATTTCATTGAAGATGGCAATACGCTTGCGCCAGCTGAAGCAGCTTTGCATGATTCAATGCGTGATGTAGTGAAAGATGTACTTGATTCTTTAACGCCTCGCGAAGCAAAAGTTTTACGTATGCGTTTTGGTGTAGAAATGAGTACTGATCACACGCTTGAAGAAGTAGGCAAACAATTTGATGTAACGCGTGAACGTATTCGGCAAATTGAAGCGAAGGCTTTACGTAAGATGCGCCATCCAAGTAGGAGTGATAAGTTAAAGACCTTCCTCGAGGAAGATTGATCAGCGGTTTAATTGGGCTCACAGCTCAGTTGCTTAGAGCAGAGGACTCATAAGAAAGAAGCCCTAGGGGTCTAGTAGCAAAGACCTCAATGATTTCAAGAGCTTAGTGGTGAAATAGGTGGTCAAAATTGCTTACACACCGCTTACACACCAGGGCAAAAACCGAGGTGTGTAGTAAATAGGCTTTTTGTGTGGTTTCAACTAGTTAAGAATTGTAAAAAATACTGTGTATTAAGGTGTGTAGTAAATAAGATTAATGTACGAGTTTTAGGGCCCATAGCTCAGTTGGTTAGAGCAGAGGACTTAACTGCACTAAACCTACAGCATCAAAAGTGCCAGGGTTTATTGCTAGTGGGTTGCATATGAGTAAGTTAGCTCTGCTCGTATGTAGAACTACTCAAATTCGGGGAAGCCTCTGTGTAACAGCGTGGTAATCCCGAGCCAAGCTAGGCAGTAATGCCTAGAAGGTGTAGAGACTGTACGGGTAGGTCGTAAAGACAAGAGACAGTCCAGACTACAAACTGGAAACAGGCAGTGAAAACTGTAGTGGTAAGCATAATCCTTTGGTCCCAGGTTCAAGTCCTGGTGGGCCCACTAATAATTTCAATCCCACCCACAGAGTCGAACCCATTACTCACAAAAAAACACCTAGTGTGCAAAGAGCCAATCAGCTTGAACGCCATGATCTATATGGGATTGATGGGTAAAACAGCGGATTATAGGAAATTGTTCCACGCTAGGATGATGAAACGGCCCGCAAAGCCTTATTCTATATGGTGGGTCGGGCGGGATTCGAACCCACGACCAACGGATTAAAAGAATATTGTTCCACCTAAAACCCTAATTAATTCAATGATTTACAAGCGTCAAAATAGGGTGTG
>Ga0049085_10000130_pt1 | contig 31421 bp, 33 predicted proteins | sample GreLakmeSU08MSRF_FD_66721 | JGI IMG/M metagenome (GOLD analysis project Ga0049085, IMG submission 66721) | Freshwater lentic microbial communities from great Laurentian Lakes, MI, USA - Great Lakes metaG SU08MSRF | ecosystem: Environmental > Aquatic > Freshwater > Lake | place: Great Lakes... | reverse complement strand
CGCTTTTTGCAAATTTAACTCGGTCGATAGCGCCCGGTCAGCTTCTGCATATTGCGGGGAAAAATGGATCTGGAAAATCTAGTCTGTTGCGTATTTTATGTGGTCTGCTTAGCCCAAGTAGCGGCCAAGTGAAATGGTCGGGGCAGTCGATTCGTGCTGATGCTGAACAATTTAATGCACAACTGATATACCTTGGTCATATACCAGCATTAAAAGGTGATCTTACTGCCGCTGAAAATATTTATAGCGCTGCGCTATGTCGCCAAGAGACACCGTCAATGCATGCGGTCGAGACCGCCCTAGCTACCGCCGGTTTACCGAGCCTTGCACACAAAATGGTGCGGACTCTCTCGCAAGGTCAAAAACAACGTATTGCATTAGCGCAACTACATTTAAAGCCCAGTAAACAATTTTGGTTATTAGATGAGCCATTTAATGCACTTGATGCTGATGCTAATTACGCACTACAAAAATGCCTTCAGTCGCACCTAGCGCTTGGTGGAATTATCGCTTTAAGTAGCCATCAAGAAATTCTCTTAAATACCAATAATGCCTTAGTTCGGGTTGAATTATGACCGGCGCCTTGCATCTCTTTACGGCAATGGGCGCCTTAATTCAGCGCGACTTAAGCTTAGTTTTGCGACGTAAAAATGATAGTCTTGCTACACTTTTTTTCTTTGCTGTTGTTGCAAGCTTATTCCCATTAGGGGTTGGACCCGAACCCAAATTACTCCAGTTAATTGCCCCCGGCATGTTGTGGATTGCGGCCTTGCTAGCCGCCATGCTTTCTTTAAATCGCTTATTTGCCGATGATTTTCAAGATGGTACTCTTGATCTTTTGCTCTTAAGTACTATTCCACTACCTTTAGCTGTACTGGCAAAAATGATTGCACATTGGCTTAGTTCGGGTTTATTGCTGAGTTTTGCGGCGGTGGTGTTGGCTTTGCAATTTAATCTTACTGGCGAAAGCGTGTTGATCCTTTTTCTTTCGCTAATCCTGGGCACTCCTTTATTTAGCTTAATTGGTGGGATAGGTGCAGCATTGACGCTAGGTACTCGTGGTGGTGGAGTACTACTCTCACTCTTAATTCTGCCACTCTTAATACCCGTATTAATCTTTGGCGCTGGTGCGGTTGAAGCCCATCAAGCTGGCCAATCAGTTGCAGGTCATTTTTATTTATTAGGAGCCCTTTTTGTGCTCAGCCTATTTTTCGCCCCCTTAGCTACCGCTGTTAGCTTGCGCATAGCAGTTGAATAGTGGATCGAATAATCGTTCTAAAATCACCTATCACCATTAAATTTATTTAAATCCTTTAGAAAGCGCTATCTTTTGCCCCTTAGTAATATCAACTGGTTCAAATACGCCGCACCCCAAACCTTTTATGACTTGGCTGGTAAGTTGATTCCGTGGTTTGCAGTGGGCGCTTTGCTGCTAGGCATTGCGGGCCTATCTGTGGGCCTGCTCATTGCCCCGTCCGACGCCCAACAGGGTGATGCTTATCGAATTATTTTTGTGCATGTACCCGCAGCATGGATGTCAATGTTGCTTTATCTTTTAGTAGCTTTCTGGGCAGCGATCGGTTTGATTTTTAATGCTCGCCTAGCGAGCATGCTTGCTCTAGCACTTGCGCCAACAGGTGCCTTAATGACTTTTATCGCCTTATTTACCGGTGCCCTTTGGGGAAAACCAACTTGGGGCGCTTGGTGGGTCTGGGATGCTCGCTTAACTTCTGAGTTGATCTTATTATTTTTATACATTGGTTTTTTATCTTTGCATGCCGCAATTGATGATCCCCGTCGAGCTGATCGAAGTGCAGCAGTTTTAGCTCTAATTGGTGTAATTAATGTGCCAATTATTTACTTTTCAGTAAAGTGGTGGAATACCTTGCATCAAGGTGCCACAATCAGCATGACTAAAGCACCCACTATGGCGAGTCAAATGCTGCTTGGTATGTTACTCATGGCCGGATCATTTTGGCTTTATGCCATTGCTACCAGCCTATACCGCTGTCGCACACTGGTGTTAGAGCGAGAAGAACACGCCGCTTGGATAATGAAAGAGGCTCAATAATGTATTGGTCTAACCTGACCGATTTTCTTATTATGGGTGGCTATGGCGCCTATGTCTGGTGGTCATTTGGTCTTACCTTTCTACTCTTTATCGGCGAATGGATTAGCCTAATTCGTAGCCGAAAAGCAACTTGCAAGAAATTAGGCAAAATAAGGGGCTATGAAACCCCGCACTAAACGTTTGTTGGCAATTGTTATAGGCCTCATTTGCCTTGCCATTGCCGCCTTTCTGGTTTTCCAAACCTTCCAAAGTAATTTGGTCTTCTTTTTTAGCCCAAGCCAAATTGTCGCCAAAGAGGCGCCCATCGATAAAGCCTTTCGTATTGGTGGCTTGGTTAAGGCTGGTAGTTTGCAACGTGACCCTGCCGGTCTCAAGGTTAATTTTATTGTCACCGACTTAGTTAATGAAACACCAGTATCTTATGTGGGGATGTTGCCCGACCTTTTTAAGGAAGGTAAGGGAGTAGTAGCACAAGGGCGCCTGAATACTCTGGGCGTATTTGTTGCCGATCAAGTACTTGCGAAGCACGATGAAAACTATATGCCCCCTGAAGCAGAAGAGGCTTTGAAAAAAGCCCAAAGCCATCAAACTCAAGCTGCGCCAACCTTGAGCGCCCCATCTGGAGGTAAGCGTTAATGTTTCCTGAATTAGGTCAGCTGGCGCTCATTTTGGCTTTATTAACTGCTTTGGTATTGGGTATTTTTCCGCTGATCGGCGCGCAAACCAATCGCCCACTTTTTACTTTGGTCGCTAGACCCGCTGCCATCGCTTTATTTATTTGGGTGGCATTGGCTTTCATTTGCCTAATGATTGCTTTCATTCAAAATGATTTTTCTGTTTTGTATGTTGCTCAAAATTCAAATTCACTACTGCCGACAATTTATCGTATTGGCGCAGTATGGGGAGGGCATGAGGGCTCAATTTTATTGTGGGCTTTAATGCTAGCTGGCTGGACTTTAGCAGTCGCAGTTTTTTCAAAGCATCTGCCACAAAAAATGGTGGCACGCATTTTGGCTATTTTAGGCTTACTCAGTGTTGGGGTATTGCTATTTACTTTATTGACTTCCAACCCCTTCATGCGTCTTTTACCAGCGGCTGTAGAAGGAAAGGACCTTAATCCACTGTTGCAAGATCCAGGCATGATTGCACATCCTCCTTTTTTATATATGGGATATGTGGGGTCCTCAGTAGCCTTTGCCTTTGCAATCGCTGCACTTTTATCGGGGCGCCTTGATGCCGCATGGGCACGCTGGTCACGACCATGGGTTACATCAGCATGGTGTTTCTTGACGATTGGCATTGCCTTAGGTAGTGCTTGGGCCTATTACGAATTAGGTTGGGGTGGCTGGTGGTTTTGGGACCCAGTAGAAAATGCTTCTTTCATGCCATGGTTAGTTGGTACGGCACTCATTCACTCTTTAGCGGTGACTGAAAAAAGGGGTGGCTTCAAAATGTGGACTGCGCTCTTAGCCATCATTGCCTTCTCCTTGTCCTTATTGGGTACTTTTTTAGTTCGCTCAGGGGTCCTCACTTCAGTGCATGCTTTTGCCACTGACCCTAAACGTGGTATTTTTATTCTTGGTTTTCTGGCGGTGGTCATTGGTGGTTCTTTACTCCTCTTCGCTTGGCGTGCCCCCAAAGCAAATATTGGCGGTTCCTTTGCCACGGTTTCGCGTGAAAGTATGTTGTTAGCAAATAATGTTTTATTTTTAGTGGCAGCGGGCGCAGTATTGCTCGGCACCTTATACCCAATGATTCTGGATGCACTTAACTTAGGCAAAATTTCGGTGGGAGTGCCCTATTTTGAAGCCGTGTTCTTGCCCTTGATGACCCCTGCGCTCTTTCTCATCGGCATTGGGCCCATGACACGTTGGCGCCAATCTGCCCCAATTGATATTGCCCAAAAACTGAAATGGGCGGCGGCAGTAAGTGCACTCACTGCAGTCATTGCACCTTTCATTTTGCGTGGCTGGACGCCACTGATTGGTTTTGGATTATTTTTAGCAGCTTGGATTATTACTACTAGCGCCACGCAACTTATTGAGCGCGCTCGCAGTAATGCTGAACGGAGTTGGTGGCAAAACTTATTAACTCAACCAGCCAGTTTTTATGGCATGGTCTTGGCCCATCTCGGGGTAGCTATTTTTATCATTGGCGTTACTGGGGTACGGGGTTTTGAAAGTGAGCAAGATTTACGTATGACAGTTGGTAGTACTGCTCAACTTGGCGGCTACGACTTCGAACTTCGCGCCATTAATTCAGTACAAGGTCCTAATTACCAAGCGATGCAAGGTCAGTTTGCGGTCAAACAAGGTGGTCAGGTCATCACCATCATGGAACCAGAAAAACGGCTTTATGACTCCAGTCAAATGCCAATGACAGAAGCAGCTATTAGTGTTGGCTTGAGTCGTGATCTGTATATTTCACTTGGGGAACAACTCAATGCTAACGATTGGAGTGTACGCATTCACATTAAGCCCTTTGTTGATTGGATCTGGGGTGGATGTTTTGTCATGGCATTAGGGGGTTTACTGGCCATTACCGACCGACGTTATCGTAAACGAAAATAAACAGCAAAAGATGAAACGCTTCCTTATACCGCTGGCTATTTTTGTCCTACTTTTAGGATTTTTAGGATTGGGTTTACAACTGAACCCGCGCGAAGTTCCCTCACCGCTGATTGATAAGCCTGCGCCTAATTTCACCTTAGGTGTATTAGGAAATCAAGCTAGTAGTTTTACGCCAACACAAATGCGTGGTCAGGTTTGGTTACTCAATGTCTGGGCCTCCTGGTGTGTTGCCTGTCGCGAAGAGCACGACTTATTGATGGCATTGAGCGAGCAAAAATTAGTGCCGATGATTGGGCTTGATTACAAAGATAAAGTAGCCGATGCCGAAATATGGCTAAAAGAACGTGGTAATCCGTATGTGCTTTCTATTTCAGATAGCAAGGGACAAGTAGGTATCGATTACGGCGTGTATGGCGTACCTGAAACCTTTGTGATTGATCGTGATGGCGTGATTCGCTATAAGCAAATTGGCCCTCTTACACCGCAAATTCTCCAAGAGAAAATTTTGCCCCTGATTCAGAAATTAAATGCGTAAGATTATTTACATCGCTCTGATGGTTTATGCGTGGCAAATGAATTGTTTTGCGCAAACTGCAAATACCCCATCCTTAAGTGCCAAAACCTTAAGCGCTCAACCCCTCAGCGACAATCCAGCCTTAGAAACACAAGTGAATACGATTTCAAATGAATTACGTTGCTTAGTTTGCCAAAACCAAACAATTGCCGATTCAAATGCCGACTTAGCAATTGACCTAAAAAATCAAATTCGCCTCCTATTAACTCAGGGGCGAACGCAAGCCGAAATTCTTGACTATATGGTGCAACGCTATGGTGATTTTGTGCTGTATAAGCCGCCATTAAAAGCGAGTACTTGGTTTTTATGGCTAGGCCCTTTTATCATTTTATTACTCGCTTTTTTCTTTCTATGGTGGCAAATTCAAGCACGCAAAAAATTAATTAATGCGCAGCAATTTTCTGCTGTAGACCTTGCGCGCGCTCAAGCATTATTAAATAATAGCGCGCCAAATAATCTAGTGCGGCCTAAGGATCAGCCATGACTTGGTTATATTTTGCTATTGCCTTGGCAATGGTAGCGCTTGCTACGCTAATGCTAGTCTTACCCTTTAGAAAACAGGCTAGCTTCAATGCTGGTGACCAGGCTGATAATCTTGCTATTTTGCGTGAACAGTTACAACAACTTACCCTTGATTTTGCAAATGGTCGGATTGATCAAGATCAGCTTGCTCTAGCCCAAGGTGATATTACCAAGCGCGTACTCCAAGAAGAGCAAGCTATTGCAGCAGACCTGCCAAGCCCCGCAAGCAATAAAACCAAGCCCTACCTGCCAGTTTTAATCATTGGCATTGCTTTGCCTATTCTCGCTTTAAGCCTTTATTTACTAGTGGGCAGCCCTTTCGCAATCGATGCTCCACAGCGTACTACTCAAAATAGTCCCAGCCAACAAGATATTGAGGGAATGGTTGAGCGTCTTGCAGAAAAATTAAAGGCTGACCCCAATAATGCCCAAGGCTGGCAAATGCTAGCCCGCTCTTATTTGGCATTGCAGCGCCTGCCGGAAGCTGTGCAAGCTTATAGTAAGGCGGTGGCACTAGCTCCCAATGATGCGCAGCTCTTAATTGATTACGCTGATTTACTGGCCTTTCAAAATCGCAGCACCAAGGGCGAGCCGATGCAATTAATTCAAAAAGCGTTGGTCCTAGATCCAAAAAACCTGAAAGTACTTGCTTTAGCGGGTACTGCCTATTTTGAGTTGGGTGATTTTGCTAAGGCAGAAAAATACTGGCAACAAGCTTATGCATTAGCGCCAGCAGAGAGTGACTTTGCTAAAGGCATGGCAGAAAATATTACGGCGGCAAAAAATGCCGCCGCTAAAAAATAAAACCTCGCTACAGCTAGCCTAAAACTAAAACTGGCAAACTAGCATGCACAATCACTTCTTGCGCTTCGCTACCTAACAACATCCCCTTAATGCCAGAACGTTTGTGAGAAGCCATCACAATTACATCCGCTTTTGATTTTTTAGCGGCTTCCAAAATACCTTCAGCTAAATTCGGGTGATATAAGTGGAGCGTACTTACTTTGAGTCCCATGCCCAATATAGGCAGGGCTTTTTTGAAAAGCGCTTTTGCATAAGAGTCGCAAGCTTTTTTATGCTCTTTCTGTGTAAAACCATACCCTAGGGTACTATCCCCATAAACCATTGGCGGAGTTGGGTCTGACACATAGGCCAAGACCACCTGGGAGCCATCTGCCTTAGCTAAAGCGGCAACCTTTTTTAAAGCCTTTTTTGTTAGTTCTGAACCGTCAATCGGAACCAATAATTGCTTAAACATAAACACTCCTCGTTGAGTAACAATCTATATCCATGATAATGCTCTTATTGATCTATAAACAATTAAAAAAGGTGAACTAAATTGCTCAAGTATCTAATTACTTATTTCTCTGTTTTGATCACCCTTTTGGCTCTCGACCTCACTTGGCTGCTGGCGATTGCCAAAAACCTCTATCAGTCACAAATGGGGTCCTTAATGTCGCCAGAGCCTAAATTGGGTGCCGGTCTAGCCTTTTACCTTCTTTATGCATTAGGAGTCTGTATTTTTGTCGTTGGGCCAGCCCTATCGAAAGAATCATGGCTTTATGCCTTGGGTATGGGCGCGCTGTTTGGCTTCTTTTGCTATATGACCTATGATTTAACCAATTTAGCCGTGGTGCGCGATTTTCCTACACAATTGGCTTTTATTGATATTGCTTGGGGCTGCTGCGTAACCGCGATTACCTCTGCATTTGCTTATTGGGTTGTCAATAAATTGACTTAATCTAGTAAATGAACTACCGCCCGCAATTATTACAATCATTTGCCGGCCGCTAGCGCTTTCTACTCCAGCCTTGACGTTTTTCATACATCACAAACAATACACCCCAAATGACAATTGCACCATAAGCCCAGATCCAAGCATCGGCCGAGCTACGAGAACCTGTTAAATCTAAAACAAAGCCAAAAATAGCAGGTCCTAATAAACCCCCACCAAAGCCCATTAAAGAATGTAAGCCCATCGCCGCGCCTTTAATATTTTCTGGTGCACTCATCACTAAGCCCGCGGTGAGCGTTGCCGAATCAGCCATAATCAAAATCGCATGGGCAATAGCCAAGCTAACAATTAACCACCAAGCTTGTCCCGATGCAGTGGCTAAGGCAATTCCTGCAACTGCACTGCCTAGCATCACAAAAGAAATCCAATTTTTTCGACCGACGCGTAAAGCAATTTCATTACCAATGATCGAAGCTGGTACACCGAAGAAATTAATAATGCCTGCTAAGGTTGTAATCGCCAAGAAAAAATTACTGCCAGAAGCGAGTGCACAAAACCCGAAAAAAGCCACTAGCCAGCTACGTGAGGCAAATAGCTCTAGCGAATGCGTTATATAACCAAAAATATATCCGGCCGCATCACGATTATGCAAAACCAAGCGCCACGTTTTTACTGGAAATAAATCACGCCAATGCAAATTTAAACCGCTCAGCCCTGCTGCAGGCTTTAAGGGTGGAATAAAAAATAAAACGATTAGCATCGCCGCCAGCGGTCCTAAAGCAATCCAACGATACACCGCCTGCCAATCTTGGGCCTCTAAAATCCAGCCCGAAAGCATATATGACAAGCCTGTACCGATCCCAAAGAAGGCAGTATAAAAAGAGATATGCCGGCTTAACTCAACCTGTTGCAAGCGATCCGAAAGAATTTTTAAACCTGGCATATACGTACCAGCCAGCCCAGCGCCACTGATCACCATAAAAACTACAGCCGACCAAAACCCAGTAGCTAAATACCCCATTCCCAATAGACCAAAAAACCCGAGCAAGCCGCCAATAAAATAAATTTTGCGCGCATCAATGCGATCCGTTAATGCAGTGGCAAAGGGTACTGCACACATATAGCCCAAGAAAATTGCACTGGCGATTAAACCTGATTGCAAATTGCTGAGTTGCCATAAGGCTTGCAATGGCAATAATGTAGTTGCATAACAGGCAAAACCCAGCAAAGCGCAGGACTGCGCCAGCAACATAATCGGGGTGTAATTATTGCTCTTGACCAACTTGTTCTTGAAAACCATGCGCCCTGAAGGTTAACACTAAGGTATCGCGATAGCCTCCAGGATGAAGCGGCTGAATTGGCGTTGATTCATGGATCATCCGTTCGTCATCCAGTAACAACAGCGACCAAGAGTCGGTTAAGGTAAAGCGTTGACCAGCAGAACCTTGGGCTTCGAAAATGCGCGTCTCGCCACCTTTAATATCATGGCGATCGACTAAAAATACAGCTACATAATCAACCCCATCGCGGTGCGCGCCCTCTGGGGTTGGCCGCCCAATACCATCAGCAGTATCAATCCGAAATTGATGGGCCTCTACAAACCAAGTGGACACGGGTTTTGCTTGGCTTAATATTTTTGCGGTAGCGCATAAGAGTTTTTGCCATACAGGATCGCGCGATAAACCACTAAGGATCGGCTCAAACCAACGGTGAATTCCACCATGTAAAGCGTTGTAGTTAAGCGATTGCCAGTGTGCGCGATGGGGCATAAGTTCGAATGAACCCTGATGAATTCGATAACTATCATGCCTTCTAAAGCGATAGCGACCACCATCTTTTAAATAAGGATCACGTGGCAAATCATGCCAATATTGTTTGAGATGCACTAAGTCAGATAAGGCAATATGGCTGTAATCAGCTACAGCCTGCGGCGCAGCAACTGCAAAACTTTGGCTTTGTAAAGTCTTGACTAATTGCTCGGCTGGTGAAAAGGGGGGCTGTAGAATCACCCCCCTATTTTAGGGCATCTCTTCGTCTTTAATCGAGTTGGGCTCCAGATGTTTTAACAATACGTGCCCACTTCGCGATTTCATCTTTTAAAAAGCCGGCTAATTTATTGGTATTAACGGGTGTTAAGTCAAGTCCTTGTAGTGTTAAACGTTCACGCACATCAGGACGAGCCATCACTTTAGTCATTGCTGCTTGAATCGTTTTGGCAATTTCTGGATTTACGCCGGCTGGAGCAAAGAGGCCAACCCACACTTCGCCAACACAATCTGGATAGGTTTCAGCAATCGTCGGCACATCTGGAGCAGCTGGCGAACGTTTGGCTGAACTAATAGCAATGGCTTAGTTGGATAAGTCTGGGCTTGTGCTATGCCGAGCATCAAACCCAAAGCCAAGCTAAAAAATCCTTGCCTTAGTTGTCTCTGAGTCATACATTCTCTTGTTCAGTTAAGATCCTACTATAAATACATAAATTAAACTCAACCAATAAAAGATCAAACCCCAATGACGAATTCCCCCACCCCATCCCACCAACGTGTTGCTCTTGTAACCGGCGCTGGCACTGGTATTGGCAGAGCAGCAGCCAAGGCCCTACTCAATGGCGGCTTTCAGATTGTGCTGACCGGCAGAAATATCGATAAATTAAAAACCGCTATTACCACGATTGGTGGCACCGCTGAAAACTGCTTAGCAGTAGCCTGCGATGTGGGTAAACCTGATGAAGTTAAAAAATTATTTGCTGCCTTAGCAGCCAAATTTGGACGCATCGATCTCTTATTTAATAATGCTGGCTTAGGCACCCCCGCAATGCCAATGGAAGACATTAGCTACGAACAGTGGATGTCGGTAGTGAATACCAATTTAAGTGGCGCCTTTTTATGCTCGCAAGAGGCGATTCGCATGATGAAAGCGCAATCACCTCAGGGGGGACGGATCATTAACAATGGCTCTATCTCTGCACATGCACCGCGCCCTTTTTCGGCGCCCTATACAGCCACTAAACACGCCATGACTGGCCTAACAAAAGCGATTTCTCTGGATGGCCGCAATCATCGCATTGTCTGTGGACAAATTGATATTGGCAATGCCGCCACTGAAATGACTGAGCGCATGGCTAAGGGCATTATTCAAGCTGATGGCTCGAGCAAAATTGAACCCCGCATGGATGTGGATCATGTCGGCCAAGCCGTTTTACAGATGGCGCAATTGCCGCTTGAAAGTAATGTGCTCTTTATGACCATCATGGCCAACAATATGCCTTTCGTTGGTCGCGGCTAAATCCTAGACTGTAGCCGATTGACTTTCTACTTTCCGAATCGGCATTTTTCTGCCGATCATCACTACAGCGACTACTGCGGTAGCGAAGAGAATATTCACCAAGGTAATAGGCTCAGGTAAAAATAGGCTCGCCGCTAAAAAAGTCATGAAGGGTTGTAAGAGTTGTACTTGACCAACCCGCGCAATGCCCCCTAAAGCAAGGCCGTTGTACCAAAAGAAGTTGGCGATAAACGCCGAGACTAGACCCAGAAAAAGTAAGGCCACCCAAGTGCTAACAGAAATGGTCAGCGCAATCTGCAAAAAATTCGGCTCTTGAAAAGCAAAATAGAGGGCCATAGGAAGATTAATCACTAGGCCCATTACAAGTATCCAAGAGATGACCACTGGGCCGCCCATTTTTTGCGATAACTTTGCTGCTTCAGCATAACCATATGAAGCTGAAACTGCCGCAATAATTAACGCCCAATCGGCAAACTCTAAGCCGCCATGACTTTGCCAAAGTGAATACAGAATTACTATGAGGCTACCAATAGCGGCAGTAATCCAAAACCCAAGCGAGGGTCGCTCGCCAAACCGTAAGGCGCCAAATAAAGCCGTTAATAAGGGGGTAATGCCCAACACTACGCCGCCACGCGAGGATGGTAAGTAAGTCATGGCCACACTAATCCCCAAAGGAAAACCAAAGACAATAAAAACAGTGGTAACTAGTAAAGCCAGGGTATCTTTACGATTGGGCCAAGCAGGACGTAAATAAAGTAAGTAAGCTAAAGCACCAAAGCCCCCCAAAGTAGCGCGATAAAAAGCCGCTGGGAAGGTGCCAAAGTCAGCGACGACTAAACGTGTCGCAGGCAAGGTAATGCTAAAAAAAATAATGCCTACTAGACCAAGCCATAGGCCCTTCGTTTCAGCTTTCATTAAAACTAGTAGTTTCTTTGCAGGTTAGCGTAGGGCTGAATACGATGTTGGCACCAAGATCATATTTTCAATGCGCTCGACAATGGGGCCATTGACTTCAGTATCCGCTTTGGCTGTTTTCCATTCGGGATCATTTTGAAATGCATTCCACTTGCTTTCCCGTTCAGCAAGGCTATCCCACTCTAAAAGATAATAGAGCGAATTGCTATTTACGCCTACTAAAACTGTCCAAAAACCAATCTGCCGAATACCATGCTTTTTCCACATCCCCAAGGTGATGCTTTCAAAACGCTTATTAAGCTCTGGCAACTTGCCAGGAACCGAATGGTAAATGCGTAATTCATGCAACATAGCCAATCCTTTACTAAACATATACTCTCGTAACGATAATAACGAAATTGCCAATGCAACCCCGAAAGTAGGGTAAATTGTTCTAATTAATGCCAATCTAGCCCTAATTTAGTATCAAATTTAAGGAAGTTATGCCAATTATTACCAATATTGAAGATTTACGTGTGCTCCATCAAAAGCGCACCCCAAAAATGTTCTACGACTATGCTGATTCAGGCTCGTGGACTGAAACTACCTATCGCGCTAACGAAGCCGATTTCCAGAAAATTAAATTTCGCCAGCGGGTTGCTGTCAATATGGAAAATCGCACCACCCAAACTACGATGATTGGTGAAACTGTGGCAATGCCAGTGGCTTTAGCGCCAACTGGTTTAACTGGCATGCAATATGCCGATGGTGAAATCTTAGCGGCACGTGCTGCAGAAAAATTTGGTGTGCCCTTTTGCTTATCGACGATGAGCATTTGCTCGATTGAAGAGGTGGCCAAGCACACTACTAAACCATTTTGGTTTCAGCTATACGTAATGAAGGACCGTGACTTTATCGAGCGGCTAATTGAGCGTGCTCGGGCTGCATCCTGCTCGGCTTTGGTGCTTACTCTAGACCTACAAATTTTGGGACAACGCCATAAAGATTTAAAAAATGGTTTAAGCGCCCCACCCAAACTAACTATTGCAAACATTATCAACATGATGACTAAACCAAGGTGGTGTCTTGGTATGGCTAAAACCCCACGTCGTAATTTTGGCAACATTGTGGGTCATGCTTCTGGAGTTGGCAATATGGCGTCCTTATCCTCATGGACTGCTGAACAATTTGATCCAGGCTTAAGCTGGGATGATGTCGAATGGATTAAAAAACGCTGGGGTGGCAAACTCATAATTAAAGGCATCTTAGATGTCGAAGATGCACGCTTAGCTGCTAACTCAGGGGCGGATGCTTTAATTGTGTCTAATCATGGTGGACGACAACTCGATCATGCGGTCTCTAGTATTCACGCCCTACCCGCAATTGTTGATGCAGTTGGCAAAGAGATCGAAGTCTGGGTTGATGGCGGTATTCGCTCAGGGCAAGATGTACTTAAGGCTTGGGCCTTAGGGGCTCGCGGCACAATGATTGGTAGAGCCTTTTTGTATGGTCTAGGCGCAATGGGCGAAGCTGGTGTTACGAAGTGCCTGGAAATTATTCATCGCGAACTCGATCTATCCATGGCCTTTACAGGACATCGAGATATTCACAAGGTCACAAAAGATATTTTGTATCCCGGCACCTATTAGGGTAGAGCACACAAAAGTGGGTTGGCAGAAATCTGCATTGCTAATCAACTATCTTCACTGGCAACTGAAATAAAATATGGTCTATTGGTAAGTCACCCCAATAGCGCTCCATCATTTGTATGTAGGTGGCCTCGATTTGCTGTGCAAATAAGGGAGTATTAAATAAGGGGGCAGTTAACCGTTGCGCGACTAATTTCTCCCTCAGTTGCTGTAGTCTAACCGAATCAGTCGCCAAAGCAATTGCTAGGGCCTCATAATCTTGAGTATTCGCAGTAATTAACTCTGGCAAGCCAATCGCATTGAGTAAGCTAGCTGCAACGCGACTAGCAAAAGAAGCATTCATACAAGTTAACACGGGTAGCCCAGTCCAGAGCGCATCACTGGCAGTGGTATGCGCGTTGTAGGGTAAGGTGTCCAAGAATAAATCGGCAGCCCGATGGCGCGCTAAGTGCTCGGCTAAACTTAGACGCGGAGCAAATATTAAGCGCTCGGGCTTTATATTTCTTTTAATCGCCTCTAAGCGCAAGTTTTGCGCAATAAAACGGTTATCTTCTAAGAGCCATAAAACACTACCTTCTACCTGACCCAAAATACGCATCCATGAGTCAAATATAGGGGGCGTAATTTTGTAATTATTATTAAAGCAACAGAAAACAAAACCCTGTTCGGGTAAACCTAACTCAGTACGCGAAGCTGTTTTTTCTGCAATCTGTTTTTTATTGTCATTGGCCTGATAAGAAAAAGGGAGATAGGCAATTTTTTCTGCGTAATATTGCCGGCAATCTGCAGGAATTAAGGTGTGATCAGCAATGATGTAATCAATATAGTCAGCGCCCATCGTACCTGGATATCCAAGGTAATTTACCTGAATTGGCGCTGCCCGATAGGCCAATAAACCAGGCCGACTATCTTGCACTAAACCCATTAAATCAACTGCGATATCAATTTCCATTTCACGCGATAGTTTCGCCACCTCAAGGTCACTCATACCCTGAATATCAACCAACTGATCTAAGGATTGATTAATTCGCTGAAAAACTTCGGCATTGTTATCTTGACCAAATGAAAAAGCAATGACTTCAAATTGCGCTTTATTATGATTCTCAAATAAACCAGCGATGAGTTGAGTAACTGCATGATTACGAAAATCTGCTGAATAATAAGCCAACCGAATTTTCTGACTACGCTGACGTTTTACGATCGCTGGTAAAGCTAAATCAGCTTTGGCCCTTTTTTGGGTATATTGTTTTGCGACAGCAAGTTGTAACTCAGGATTGCTAGAGATGGCGAGCACTCCAAATGGCGTTATTGCCTTTTCACCAACGCCAGCCTTATTAAGGATGGCTGCTAAGGCAGCTTCATAGCCAATCCAATTACCCATGGTCATTTTTAGATTAAATGGCATGGCGAATAAATAGTCGTAATTCGGCTTTATGGCTAAGGCTTTTTCGTAGGCAATTAAGGCTTTATCTTCGTAATGTAATTGTGTAAATAATATGGCCGTATTAAGCCAAACTTCAAAATAATCTGGCTTAATTTGTATGGCGCGCCCATAGGCGTTTAGGGCAGCTTCGTTACGCCCTAAAGCTTTAAGCGCCAATCCTTGGTTAAACCAAGCAACAGCATTGGAATCTTGTATAGCTAAGGCTTTTTGATAGCAGCTAATGGCATCCTCATAATTACCTAACTTAAATAAACTAATGCCAAAATTAAGCCATGCTGCGGCATTAAATGGAGTTAATTGAGTGGCTAACTCATGGTGGGCTAAAGCAGCTTGCTCTTGATCGGACTCTGATAAGGCTTTTGCCAAATTAAATTGCAACCCTGCATCTTGTGGGTCAAGCTGGACGGCTTGTTGTAAGAGGCTGGCTGCAGCTTGATGTTGACCTTGACTAGCCTTAACTAAACCATAAATCTGCAAAGCTGATAAATGCTTAGGCTCAGCCTTAAGTACCTCCTCTAGGGCAAGCTCGCAAGCGTTGAAATTACCTGCCTCAAATGCGGTAATGGCCTGCTTTAATAAATCATCCATCATTTCAAACGTAATGCATTAGTGATCACTGAAACAGAGCTAAAACTCATTGCCACTGCTGCAATCATCGGTGATAACAAAAGACCAATAAATGGGTACAACACACCTGCAGCAATGGGCACACCTAAGGCGTTATAAACCATTGCAAAAGCTAAATTTTGTTTCATATTACGCACGGTTGCCCGCGAGATCAAAAATGCTTGCGCAATGCCGCGTAAATCACCCTTCACTAAAGTAATTTGGGCATTGTTAATGGCCACGTCAGTACCAGTGCCCATGGCAATGCCAATATTAGCTTTGGCTAAGGCAGGTGCATCGTTAATTCCGTCACCGGCCATCGCTACAATCCGGCCCGCTTTTTGTAGACGCTCAACTAGTGCTAATTTATCGGCCGGCTTTACGCTGCCATAAACTTCGCTAATACCTAGTCTTGCGCCAATGGCTGCGGCTGCGAGCTGATGATCTCCAGAGGCCATCACAATCTTAATACCGAGACCTTGCAGGCTAGCAAGGGCCTCGGCCGAGCTTGCTTTAATCGGATCAGATAGCACGATAGCCCCAGCAAACTGTTGGTCGATGCCTAAATACATCACCGTAGCGCCCTGTGCTAACGCTTCTTGTATTGCTGAAGATTGGCCGAGGCTTACCTGATTTGCAGCCATTAGCTCAACATTACCAATTGCCAGCCGATGCCCATTAATAAGACCCTTCACACCCATCCCAGGTACAGCCTCAAAATGTTCTACCCGATCTAATGCTAAATTTTGCTCAAGAGCAGCTGCCACAATACTGGCGGCAAGGGGATGCTCACTACTGTGATCGACACTCGCAGCCATTTGTAAAATTTCTTGCTCGCTATAGTTGCTTCCAACAGAGATAATGCGCTCTACTTTTGGACGACCTTCAGTGAGCGTGCCGGTTTTATCAACGATTAAGGTATTCACTTTACAAAGATTTTCAATCGCCGCCGCATCACGAAAGAGTACGCCTTGCGATGCAGCTTTACCACTTGCAACCATAATCGACATTGGTGTTGCTAAACCCAGCGCGCAGGGACAAGCAATAATTAATACCGAAACTGCATTAATTAGACCAAAGACCCAACTGGGTTGGGGGCCAAATAAACCCCAAGCAAAAAAACTGAGTAAAGCAATGCTCACCACTGAGAGCACAAAATATTTTGAAACTACATCAGCCATCTTTTGCATTGGGGCTTTTGAGCGCTGTGCTTGGGCCACCATTTGTACGATTTGCGCCAACATCGTCTCAGAACCAATGCGCTCAGCACGGATCACTAGGGTGCCATTCGTATTCAAGGTAGCACCAATGACTTTACCGCCGGCTTTACGGCTAACGGGTACAGGTTCACCAGTAATCATCGCTTCATCGACATAACTCGTGCCCTCTACTACTACACCATCAACCGGTATTTTCTCGCCCGGCCGTACGCGAATTAAATCGCCCAGCTGTATCACCTCTAAGGGTACATCTTCCTCCTTGCCATCAGCATTGATGCGCCGTGCGGTCTTGGGGCTTAGGCCTAATAAAGAACGGATTGCTGCAGAAGTTTGTGAACGTGCACGCAGCTCCATCAGCTGGCCAACTAAAGTTAAGGAAATAATGACGGCCGCTGCCTCAAAATAAACTGAGACCCGTCCCATAGAAGTAAATGAACTTGGAAAAACATTCGGCACGAAGGTTGCAACCACACTATAAATATAGGCAGCACCGGTGCCCATGCCAATCAGCGTGAACATATTGGGGCTTCGATTTTGAATCGATACCCAAGCTTGAACAAAGAAAGGCCAGCCAGCCCATAAAACGACTGGGGTAGCCAAAACGAGCTCAAGCCAACTCGAACTCGCCATCGAGACTAAATGCAGTGACTCGTTAAACATCGCCAAAATAAAAACGCTCAATGTTAGGGGCAAAGTCCACCAAAAACGACGTCGATAGGAAATTAACTCAGGATTTTCGCCTTCATCAAGACTGGGTATCTCTGGTTCTAAAGCCATGCCACACAAGGGGCAACTACCAGGGTGGTCTTGGCGAATTTCAAGATGCATCGGGCAGGTGTAAATCGCTCCGGGCTTTACAGGTTCAGGCTCCTTAGGGGTAGGATGTAAGTAAGCCTCCGGGTCAGCACTAAATTTGGTGCGACATTTGGCCCCACAAAAATAATATGGATGTTGCTGATAGTCAAAATGATGTACTGACTGCTCAGTAACATTCATATTACAAACCGGGTCTTTTAGTTGAGGATGGTCAGAGGAATTCGGTTGACTAGAGGCTTGATGTGTATGATCCATTCAGCAATTCTAGTGCCAAACCGCTTCCCCTCAACCCCTCAGCAAAATTCGCCACCATTGAAAACGTAACCAGATATCAGATTGCTGAAAAGCAGTCTGTTGTTGCATACGGCTAAACCACTGATCTAAAGCAACGCCCCTGGCATCATTGGTCACTAAACTATACTCACCAATCATTTTTAGGCGCCCAAATAGAACCGCGGTAACAATATCGGCCGAGCTGGGTTTATCGCCAAACAAGAAATTGTCTGGGGTTGGCAATTCATTTAAATAGGCGCTTACGCGCTTACGCTCTACTGCCATCTTCTCCTGCAAGCTACTGCCTTGAGTAAAGTATGCAATACGCGATTCGTTCAAATCAATCTTTGCTCGTAATGCAGCCGGATCTTTTGCTGTTGCCAGCCGAGCCTGAAGACCTTTAATGATACCGCCCAAGGCGCGCGGGAAAATAAATTTCAAGATTGGCAAATGCAGCATAGCCTTACAAAAGGTCAGTCGCTCTATCGGGATAGCATAGTGTGCCTTAACGACTAACTCAATTTTCGGGGCTAAATTTAGATCGGCATCAAGCCACCGATTGGCTGCTAGAGTTGCTGCTAAGCGCAAAATATCTTGACTATCAATCAAGATAGTTTTGCCATCGACTAGAGTGGGCACAGTCATGTGGGGGTTAAGCGCTACATACCAAGGGGCAAGTTGCTCTTTGCGCACATGAATATCCATATGATGATTTTCAAATGGTACCTGCGCTGTATTTAACGCCAAACGACCGATCATTGAATAATAAGATGGTGGGGCACTATAAAGGATCATCATTAAGGCTTTATTTATTTCTTTTGATATTCTTTACTTCGCTACAGTGACCTGCCCACGAATTTCACCACCTGGATTTTTTTGGGTGTGAACATTTATATACCACATACCGGCCAATAAATCTTTTGCTTGAGCGGCAGTAATTGTAGCTTTACCTTTAATTGGACTTTCTACATTACCTTGAAATGGTACTACTACGCCCGCATTCGCGCCGACTGCGGCTGGACCATGAAAGTGAGCCATCGTAGCGGGACCAGATAAGCCGGAATAGGTTACTGTCCAAGATAGTTCATTATTGTCTTTATTAAAGGTCACAGTTCCAGAACCTTTGCCAGCAGTTTGGACGGGAGGCACTGTTTGCCCACCACTGAGATCTGCTGTCATTTTTACTTCATTGGCCGCAAAAGCAGAGCCTGCAATAAGTAGTGCGCAAATAACGAGAATTTTCGAGATGATTTTCATGATGAGTCTCCAAATTAGTTAAAACTCAATCATAGCGAAATTTAGGGGGTAATGCCTAAGCTCCCTTGCCAAATAAGCTATAAGCGAACATTTCTGAGATTATTGCAATGCAACAAGCGCGCGACTAACACACTGTTCTATCTTGGCGTAGCCACCCTCATTGGGATGAGGGTCAGATTGATAAAAGTCCGCAGCGTTTAAGCCGCATTGTGAAAAACCATCAAATACTTTTCCGCCCCGCTGCTTAATGCGCTCTCGAGCCAATAGGCCTAGATCATCTGGATGGTTACTCGCAAGGATCTCATCTTTGGTAGGTAAGTGAATAAAAATCATACCGTCGCCATATTTTTTTGTCAGCTGCTCAATCACTTCTGGGCTTTTGCTACGAAAATGGGTTTGGAAATACGCTTTCGTAAATTCCCAAGCGTGATGCGCCGAGGATAAATAGCGCCTGATCCATTTTTCCGACTGTCGCGCATCTTTGAGCGCATATTCCTTAGTACGAAAATCTTTCATTTTTTGCAAAAATAGCATTAATTCCTGGTCTGGTGGAATGGGGAAATACCCCTCATCGCCTACACAATTTTCAATCTTGCTTAAACAAGAAATCACCTTAGTGGGAAAATTCCAGACCGTTCTTCGATAGTCATCGGAGATAAAAATGACTGCGACTTTTTTGACCTTTACACCTGTTTTAATGAGGTGGTCATGCAATAAGCCCCATTGCTCAAAACCTGTGCCTAAAAGCCCGCCATTAATTAGTTGCAGCCCATTTTGCTTGGTGTGTACTAATCGCTCAAACCAAGGGCTTGCCCCCTGTCCTTCTGTAAATGAATCACCCAATAACAATAAGCTCTCTTTATTTAAATCAATATCTTGAGCTTGCACTAAACCTAAATTATTAGTTTTAAATTGATAGTCATACTCTTTCAATAAAGTATTATTAATGTCATAAAACGCTTTAGCATGAATGATTGCGTTGGGTTTATAAGTAAAGATAGTGTCTAGATTTTGAAAGGCGCTTCCTCCGTTGGGGGCACCAAACAGCATGTAGCGATTACTTTTACCTGAGTTGGCATTAACTTGCCCACTGTAAATTGACCGATAAGTCCATTCCACTACCCCAAGTGCGACAGCAATCGAGATCACTATAAGCAATAGAGATTGGGCTTTAGCAGCTAAAAGACGCATTACGGAATCATATCCGCATTTGATATCAATTACTTTGTATTTAGCGTCTGCTTGACTCTCCCAAGGCGTCAATACCTTCCGAAACCCCAACTTGGGGCTGTAAAGCTTTTTTTCTTACTGCTCGAGATTAAATTGCAGATATAAAGCGACTAAATTCTGTAAAGAATTAGCATGCATTTTTTCCATGATGCGAGCCTTGTGCACTTTTATCGTTGCATCAACAAGATTGAATTGCTTAGCAATTTCTTTATTTTTAAAACCTTGTACTAGTAGGTGACATACTTCTTTTTCACGCGGCGTGAGTAAAGAAAAATTCTTTCTTACATTACCTTCTTGGGCTGATTTTTGCAGTTGGGCCTGGTCTTTTTTAATACCAATATCGATCGCAGAAAATAATTCCGTTAAGTTAAAGGGCTTAAATAAAAAATCGATGGCGCCATTTTTTAAGCCTTGGACGATTTGTTTTTGATGACTTTGACCACTAATAAAAATGATTGGAGTTTTTAAATCCAATTCCGTTAATTGTTCCTGTAAATCTAAACCAATTACATCAGGCATTTGCATATCAAGCAAAATTACAGCTGGTGAAACTGGTATTAAATTTTCTATAAAATGCTTTGCCCCTGTAAAAGCTTGTACCGCATAACCTGCATCAACTAATGTGCGTGTAAGCGATGATCTTATCGAAATATCATCATCGATTAAGTAAACATGGCCTTTTGAATTTGTCATGATTAGGTAAGACTTTATGCGGGGAAATAAGGCTTAGTGTGAAGCCCTACTATATGCCGAATAGCTACGGCTACTGGTTGCCTCAATTTGAGTGTCTTTACCACTGGGATCTTTATAAGAAGCAGCCTCTGAGGCAGGATAAATTAGCTTGACACGGGCTAAGGCCTGCTCGAGCGAATCGGCATGCAAGCGAATCGTTTGCTCCCAAAGCTCACTTTGATTCTTGCGTCGCAGTTTAATTATCCAAAACATAAATGTTTCACTTTTTATCAATGGTTCTTTTATATCAATGATTTAGCGAGATGGCTATTGGCTCTAGGGCTAATAAAAGCCCGCTTAAACAGCTTTCGGCAAGGCAATAATAAACCTTGCGCCCAGAGTGGGCATACTTTCATACCAAATTTTACCGTTATGGCGCGTAATGATGTGATTACAGAGCCATAACCCCAAACCCATTCCAGATTTTGTCGCACCGCTAAATATGTCGAATAGCTGATCTTTTCTTTCATCGGGGATACCCGGGCCATTATCAGAAATAATAATCCTTATCTCTTGATCTGTAGATACGGATTGAATAGTTACCAATCTGCCATCTGTGGTTTTTTGATTAGCGAGAGCATGAATTGAGTTATTTAGAACATTGACAAGCACCTGCTGAATCTCGCTAGAATTTATTGGTGCACTTACTACTGGCGCCAACGCTAAATTTACCTTAATCTGTTGGGCGTCTAATTCGGGTTTCGTGAAACTTAATACATTTTTAATTAAAGCATTTATGTCATGCTGACCTGTAATAGCGGTATCCCTAGCAAAGATTCCGCGTAAAGACTTAATAATATTGCTAGCACGCAGATTATCGCTAGCAAGCTGACCTAAAATTTCTTGAGCAGACTCGGGGCTTAATTTATTCTGTGCTAATTTTTGTTGTAGAAATTCAATATTGATACTTGAGGCACCTAGGGGCTGGTTTAACTCATGGGCAATAGATGCCGATAGGGCCCCAGTTTCAACTGTCTTATTTATTTTTAATAAGGAAGTTATTAAAAGTTCCTTTTCGTGTAATAGCCTTGATATTTCCTGATTTTCTTCCTTTGCAAGGCTTATTTTCCCCTGCAATTCTTGCTCTTTCTTAACTTGTTGCTGTAAATAATAAATACCAAGCACGATGTAGACTAATAACACACAGGTAAATGCAAGCCAACGAATTCCGAAAGAAATGGCATCTTCAGAGTAAAGAAAAATATTGAGCTGCCCTTCTGTAGTTAGAGTTCGATAAGTTCTACTTACGCTCGCTACTAAGTTAAGTAAAGTTAGAGCAAAAATTAACTGGATAACTCTATCGCGCCCATTTTTATAGCATTTAAATAAGAGAATCGTCTGCCAGAACAGTAATATTTCCTGTGAGATTGTTATCAGGGCAACCCTTTGAGAAAAAGAATCAGCTGTTGTGCGTAATGGCTCGTAGACGCACGCGATAGCCAGAGGAATACACCATAATGCGGTTATGGCTTGCCGGGATAATTTTTCTTGGTTCCAGTTTTTATATAAAATGACTAGCGCTACGTTTGCCGCAACATAACTAGTATTAGCAATAGTCAATAAAAATCGATCTGTCCAAGGGGCTAAACCAAAAGACAAACAACAAAGCCCAAAAAGTCCAATGCTAATAAGTAAGTTGATATTAGTACTATCAGCCTTACTAAACTTAAATTTCCATAAAAAACTAAGGAAAAAAGTAAAAGATAGCAAGGCAAAAATCAGAAAGAAAATTTGATTAGCGATTTCCATTATTTAATTATAATTTTTGGCTCATTTGCTGGTGGAAATAATGGTTAAATATAGAGCATACTATTGCCTAGTCCTTTTTACCTAGGCCTTTTTAACTACTTTTCTGAGCACTCTTTCATGATCAATTTATCTCAATACCTACCATCCTTGGGCTTATTAAACCGATTTTCAATTTTTGCCAGTGCCCTTTTGATGGTCTGCGCTGCCTATGCCCAAAGTGACAAACCTTTAGTTTTAGTGGTGCCATTTCCCCCTGGCGGCAGTACCGACATTACCGCGCGGACGATTCAAACCAAATTATCCGAGCGCATTGGTAGACCTGTCGTGATTGAAAACCGTGCGGGAGCTGCCAGCCAAATAGCAACCCAACATGTGGTTCGTTCGCCCGCTGATGGTAATACGCTATTAGTTAGTTTTGATAATCATGCGATTAATCCGATTGTTAAACCCAAATTACCTTATGACACTTTTAAAGATTTTGTGGGGGTGAGTTTATTGGTACGCTTTCCATTGGTCATTGCGGCTAACCCATCAGTGCCCGCAAATAATTTAGCGGGTTTTATTGAGGCAGCTAGAAAAAAACCGGGTGCATATAGTTATGCCTCAACTGGAGTTGGCTCATTAAATCAATTGGCTATGGAAGATATCAAACGAAAATTTGGTATCTTCGTTTTACACGTTCCCTATGGTGGGGGTGGGCCAGCGATTCAAGCGGTAGTGAGTAATACTGCTAGCCTTACTTTGCTTAGTTATGCTGCTCTTAAGGGTCAAATTCAGGCTGACAAGTTAAAACCCTTGGCTGTGACTGGTGCGCGTAGATTACCCGAGCTACCCCAAACGCCGACAGTTGCAGAATCGGGCTATCCCAATTTTGAGGCCTACTCCTGGATTGGTATTTTTGCCCCTGCTGATACATCACCAGCAACTCTGAAAAAACTGACCGCAGACTTTCAAGCAGTTTTAAACGATCCTGAAATTAAAACCAAACTGACTCAAGGTGGTTTTGATGTTTTAGCATCAGATGGTCCAAGCTTAGATCGCTATACCAAAACAGAATTTGAACGTTGGAGCCAATTTGTCAAAGTAACTCAGTTAAAACTCGACGACTAAATATGGCTGATCAATTAACAGGTGCTGAAGCCTTAGTACGAATGCTTGAGGCCTATCAGGTCAAACATATTTTTGGCTTATGTGGTGATACGTCACTGCCGTTTTATGATGCCTTACAGCGGCTTGATCATGGCATGGAACATATTCTTACGCGCGATGAACGCAGTGCTGGGTATATGGCTGACGCCTATGCGCGAGTTACGGGCAAAGTTGGTGTCTGCGAAGGGCCCAGCGGTGGCGGAGCAACCTATCTACTCCCAGCCTTACTTGAAGCCAATGAATCCTCAATTCCTATTTTAGGGATTACCTCCGATGTGCCGGTTACTTCGCGCGGCAAATACCCACTGACAGAACTCAATCAGCAAGCGCTTTATCAGCCGCTGACAAAGTGGAATGCCACCATCGACTTAGCCGAGCAAATTCCCTCAGTAGTGCGCAATGCATTTCGTGCCATGACAACAGGTCGACCCGGCGCAGCTCATATCTGCTTACCTCATGATGTGCAAAAACATCCCGTTCCTATTAGCGATATATGGGCGCAAACTGAAAATAGTATTTATCCAGCGCAACGCTTTTTGGCTAATGCAAGCGATATTGAGCGAGCCGCTGAACTAATCCTGCAAGCACAATTTCCTGTCATCATTTGTGGCGGCGGAGTAATTAATTCTGGCGCTGAAGCAATTTTACAAAGCCTTGTTGAGCTCCTTAATATTCCCCTTTGCACCACGGTCAGTGGTCAAGGTAGCTTGGCGGGTACGCACCCCCTCAATGCTGGTGTAGTTGGTGCGAATGGTGGCGTAATGGCGACACGCGATGTAGTCAGCGCTGCTGATTTAGTCTTTTTTATCTCTTGCCGAGCAGGCTCAACCACCACGGAAAATTGGCGTTTTCCTAACAAAGCTACCCCAATCATTCACCTTGATGTAGATCCTGAAACCATTGGTGCTAACTACCCTACTGCAGTTGGTTTAGTAGGTGATGCTAAATTAACTCTAGAGCAGTTGTTTGAATCTATTCAAATAAACCTTATCAGTCGACGTCAAAATTGCGTAGATGGCAAAGCCGTGGTCAGTAAAGCTAAAGAAGAGAAAATGCGGCCTTTCTTAAAATTGGCTAACGCTAATGAAACGCCAATTCTTCCTGAGCGGATTGTGCATACTTTAAATCGCCTACTACCAAGCGATGCTATCGTGTGCGCAGACCCAGGTACACCATGCCCCTACTTTTCGGCTTATTTTCAAACTGATATGGCAGGTCGTCATTTCATTACGAACCGCGCGCAAGGAGCGCTTGGGTTTGCCATGTCTGCTGCCATTGGCGCAGCGATTGGTCGACCGAATGCAAAATGCGTTGCCGTGATGGGCGATGGTAGTTTTGGCTTTACTGTTGGTGAACTAGAAACCATTACCCGCTATAAGCTGCCCTTGCTGATGATTGTGATTTCTAATTCAGTGTATGGATGGATTAAAGCAAGTCAAAAATCAGGTTATGATCAGCGCTACTTTTCAGTCGATTTCAATCGTACTGATCACGCCAAAGTTGCTGCGGCCTATGGTATTAAATCCTGGCGCGTAGAAGATCCACTCAAATTAGAGGCCATGATGAAAGAGGCCATTGCTAGCGGTGAACCAACACTCATCGATATCATCGCCCAGCCCTTACAAGATGCGCAAGCGCCAGTTAGTCAGTGGATGGGTTAATCATTCCATCTTAGCGCCAGATAGCCTAACTACTTCGGCTAATGCTGGCGCTTCAGCCGTTAAGGCAGCCTGAAACTGGGCTGGTGACTTCGATAAGACTAAATCCATGCCTTGTGAAGCTAACTTTTGTTTAACGCCAGCTTGGGTCATCCCTTTGGCGACTGCTGCAAACATTTTATTCACGATGACTGCAGGCGTTCCAGCGGGAAAGTAAAGGCCATAAGAAAAGGTGGAGTTATATCCCATTAAACCACTCTCTTCCGCACCAGGAATTCCGGGGATCGCTGCTGAAGGTTTAGCAGAAGTTAACGAGAGCGCCCTTAAGGTGCCATTTTTGATAAAACCCAACACCGTTGGCGGTGTGGCAAACATGACCTGAGTATTTCCGGCAATAGTGGATACTGCTGCCGGACTACCACCTTTAAATTGAATGGTGGCAAATTTAACTTGCGTAACACCCTCAAACAAAGCAGTGGCTAAATGGGGTGTTGAACCATTGCCCGACGAGGCATTAAAAATAACTCCGGGATTTGCTTTGCCAAATTTAATTAAGTCTTGTAAATTTTTATAAGGCTCATTCGGATTGACACAAATAATCATTGAGCCACTAGCAAGGTTGCTCACGGGAATAAAGTCGGTTTGTTGATCCAGGGCCATTTTGGGGAAAAGCGCTTTAATTTGCGCATGTGGTCCCGACATCGAAATCGTATAGCCATCGGGCGCTGCTTTAGCAACTAAATCAGCGGCTATAGCACCTCCGACACCCGGTCTATTCTCTACATTCACAGGCACGCCAATTTCTTTAGAAATTTGCTCGGCACTAATTCTGGCAACAAAATCGGCCGCTCCACCTGGGGGATAACCAATGACTAATTTAATTGGCCGCTCAGGATAAACCCCTTGTGCCATGACCGCAGTAGTGTGCACAAGACAGGTAACCATCAAGGCATAACTTAGCTTTCTTAACATCATTTATTTACCTTTAAAAATAGGGGTCCGCTTTTCTGCAAAGGCTTTTCGCCCTTCCTTGTAATCTTCACTGGCAAAACAGGCATCGACCATTGCCATCGCCCGGGCATGATCTTGTTGATTGTGCTCAGCTAAGGCTTGCTGAATCGCAAATTTACTTGCAGCAATCGTAAGTGGCGCATTTTCTGCGATCCCTTCAGCGATGGCCAAAACCTCTGCATCTAATGTATTAACGCCATGAACCTTGGACACAAACCCCATTTGTAATGCGTCTGCAGAATTAAAACGGCGCGCACTAAAGAAGATATCGGCCGTATTCGCTGGCCCCATGATGCTAATAAAACGCGCTATTCCTTTTGGGCTATAAGCAAGACCTAAACGTGCAGCGGGCATCCTAAACTGCGCGTCTTCTGCACATAGTCGAATGTCGCAAGATGAAGCAAACCCCAATCCGCCGCCAAAGCAATAGCCCCGAATACTAGCAACCACAGGTTTCGAACAGGCTATAGGTGCAGCATAGGCCGCTAAGACCGCATTGTTATATTGTTCCTGAGCCTCAGCAGTGCCTCTTAATTTATCAAATTGGGAAATATCTGCCCCAGAAATAAATGCTTTCTCCCCATCCCCTGCAACCACAATGACGCGGACAGCGGGGTCGGCATCAAAGGCCTGCATCGCAGCGGGCAAATTGGCCCACATCTCGAAGGTCATTGCATTCATTTTTTCTTGGTTAGAAAAAATAATAAAGCCTACTGCACCACTTTTACGAATAATGAGTTCTGCCATAAGTATTTTATTTGCCTAAATAATTGCGTTTTTTGTCAAAGAATCAATCGTTACGCTGTCATAACCTAACTCAGTCAATATCTCAGTAGTATGCTGACCGCGCAATGGTGAACTGGCAACAATATGAGATGGCGTTCTAGTTAACTTAATCGACTGGTTTAATAGGGCAAGCTCGCCTAGCATTGGATGCGTGACCCTTCCAATGGCCTCTAAGTGCTGTACCTGTGGGTCGCTAAACACCTGATCCATCGCATAAATAGGGCCGCACGGGATGCCTTTTTCTAAAAGTAATTCTACCCATTTAGCGCTCGTTTTATTTATTAAAGTTTTGCTTAGCTCAGCATTGAGTCTTACTCTACCAGTAGAACGACCTTTAGCAGTTTTAAATTGCTCGTCGAGGAGCAAATCATCACGGTCAAGAGCGCTAGCAAATTTTTCCCAAACACCTAAACCAGTAGCGGCGATATTAATATATCCATCCTCGGTTTTATAAGCTGAGGTTGGCATAAAAGTGGGGTGATCATTACCAACTTGCTTAGCTACCTCGCCACTCATCGTGTAGCGGGCTGCTTGAAAGTCTAATAAGGTTAAGCCCGCTTGCAAGAGATTGGCTTGAACCCATTGCCCTTGACCGCTTTGATCCCGTTCAAGTAAGGCGGTCATTACCCCCATTGCTGCTAGTAGGCCAGCAGTTACATCCGTAACAGCGCCGCCTACCCGCATGGGGCCTTCCCCTGGGGTTCCAGTAACCGACATTAGGCCAGATAAACCCTGGGTAATTTGATCAAAGCCGGGGCGATTTTTATAGGGGCCATCTTCGCCGTAACCCGAAATACTCACTAAGATAATTTTGGGATTGATTTTTTTTAATGACTCGTAATCAATCCCTAAGCGAAATTTCACATCAGGTCGATAATTCTCTACGACGACATCGGCAGTTTTTGCTAATTGCTCAAAAATAGCTTTCCCTTCTGGTGTCTTCAAATTTAAAGTGATTGATCGTTTATTGCGATGTAGATTTTGAAAATCAGCAGCATCGCGTGGGCCTGCATATTCTTCGGGACCGGGACTTTCAATTTTGACCACATCAGCGCCAAAATCGGCTAAGTGGCGCACACAAACTGGCCCAGCCCGAACGCGTGTTAAATCAAGTACACGAAAACGGGATAAGGCTTTGGAGGCGACTATTTTTGGCATACTTAATTCATCATTTTAAGTGCAGGATTTTTTCTTAAAAGATAAAGGCCGATACAAAACCCCAGGACGCCTAAGGCGGCAACATAGTATGCGGGTGCCAATACATTTAAGGGAATTAATAGACTGATAAAAATTGGGGTGAGTCCACCAAAAACTGCATAAGCGAGATTGTAAGAAAAGGATAGTCCTGAGAACCGCACTGCCGCAGGAAAGGCCATTACCCCAACTGCAGGAACAATGGCAATAACGCCAACAAAAAAACCATTGAGGCCATAGAGAAGAAAAATATGCTCAGATGAAATTGCCAACTGTTGGTAAAAAATAATTGAAGTGGCTGCCAGCCCAATTGAGCCAATCAGCATGACTCGTCCTGCATTAAATTTTCCAGCTAAAGCACCAAAAACTAAACAGCCCACAGTCAAGCATAGGGTTGCAAATATATTAGCTTCAAGTGCCAGCCTAGCAGGAACTTTAAATAAAGTTTGCAACAAGGTTGGCGTCATCAGAATCATCGTCACAATTGCTGCAGATAACACCCAAGTCATTAATGCGGTTAACACGATTGCTGGGCGATGCGCACGTAAAACTACCTTTAAGGGTAATTCTTGGCTACTTAATTGCTGTTGCATTGCTTTAAAAACTGGGGTTTCATGCAGCCACTGCCTCAGAAAAACTGCAATGACCCCAAAAACTCCACCTAAAATAAAGGGGGCACGCCAACCCCCTCCTAAAATTTGCTCTGGTGTGTAAAAAGTATTAATTAAAACGGCCACAATGGCACCCAATAAAATTCCGCCAGTTAATCCAGCCGTTAAGACTGCACATGCAAAACTGACATAGCGAGGGGCCACATGCTCGGCGACAAATACCCACGCCCCCGGAACCTCGCCACCAATCGCTGCGCCTTGCATCATCCGTAATAATAATAAAATAATTGGCGCATAAATACCGATATCAGCATAAGTTGGCATCAGCCCAATTGCTAAAGTTGGAATAGCCATTAAAAATATACTGAGGGTAAACATTTTTTTTCGGCCACGAGTATCGCCAAAATGGGCCATGACGATACCGCCAATTGGGCGGACTAAATAACCTGCTGCAAAAATACCAAAGATTTGTAACTGGCGTAACCAGTCAGGCATATTGGCTGGAAAAAATAATGCGCCAATGGAGGTGGCAAAATAGACAAAGATAATGAAGTCGTAAAATTCGAGTACACCACCGAGTGCGGAAAGGCTCAAGATTTTTAATTCAGAACGACTAAGTGAGCTCATCAATACTATCTTTTAGGTGAGTGGCCAATAGGCTATCGTAGGTTGCTATTACTTGCTACTTGAAATTACTGGGCTTACATTGATATTCAATCGTTTTATTACCGTCGGCCAGATCTTGGACTGTCATTAAACCCGTTTTTGGATTGATCAAGGTCGTTGAGGCACTGGTATTACTTTTATAATTAATAGTATAAATACCATTCTTTTTGGATATCTGAGCAACCCCACCCAAAGCATCGATTTTACCATTTTTCATTATCAACTCGTCAATTTGATAAACCCACTGCTGCTTATGGTGATGCACTTGTATCAATAAATTAGTTGATGAGTTAGCCTCAGCGCAAACCAGCCGAACCCCTTTAGCTTGGGCACTAAAGGAAAAAAGAATGCCTAATATTAATATCGATAGCTTCATTTCAATCCCTTTAAAATTATGGCTTAATTATCACTCAATTAGCCCCAGCAAGCCCCTGCAAACTGCAGCAATGCTGACCCTTTAGTAATAATAAGGTAGCCTCGCTAAATCCTGTTATAAATATAGCTATATTAGCCTTTGGAGGATGTAGCATGCGTTTTAGAGGTATCCGCGCTTTTTTTTATTTACTGAGCTGTGCGCTTTGCTGCATCTCATTGGCCGCTTTCGCACACCGCGCCAATGAACCTGAACACCAGATATTTCACGAGGGCAACTTACCTCTCGAAAATGGCGCCTTTATTCGTGTGTTCTCTCTAAGCTACACCACGCAAGGCACTTTAAATAAAGATAAAAGTAATGCTATTTTGGTGGTCACAGCCATTGGTGGAAACCATCATCGCCTAGATTATTTAATTGGCCCCGGCAAAGCATTAGATCCCGATAAATATTTTATTATTTGCACTGATGCCATTGGCAATGGCCTCACCACTTCTCCATCGAATAGTAAATTACAAGCAAATACGAGTTTTCCTGAATTTAACATTCGCGATATGGTGAACTCGCAATATCGTCTCGTTAGCGATTATTTTGGAATTACTAAATTGGTAGCCGTCATCGGCGCTTCAATGGGTGGCATGCAAGCCTTGCAATGGGGAGTTTCCTATCCTTATGCCATGCAAGCCATTATTCCAATTGTGCCACTTGCAAAAACACCCCCTTGGACTACGGGCGTCTTAGAAATGCTACGCCAAAGCATTATGTCTGACCCAAATTACCGTGATGGTAAATACGACAAGCCCCTGGAGGCGGGAATGCGGTTATGGTCTGGCTGGCTTAGTGGGGTTATTGTACGTACCCCTGCTTACCAAAATCAATTGATTGACTCGCCTGAAGCTGAAATTGAAGCACTACGTAAAATTCAAGATTCGGGCTGGAAGAGAATGGATGCGAATGATTGGATTTGGCAGTCACGCGCCTATGATCGCCACGATGTCGGTCAAACTGCTGGCTTTAATGGTGATACTTCCGCAGCACTACGTTCAATTAAAGCGAAAACCCTCATTCTTGCCGGCACCGGCGACTTACTTAACCCAGAAGCAGACGCCCTGAAAACTGCCAAGATCATTCCTAATGCTAAATATATTGCCATTAATGATCGCCTACCGATGGGACACTACTCTGGTGCGGGTGCCACCAAAGAAGAAAACGATTTGCAAAATCAAGTCATTAAAAGCTTCTTAGCAACTCTTAAACCTTAATTATCTACTTTAGCTATAAACCGTTACTTTTAAGCGCTAACTTCGAGCCCTAACTTCGAACATTGACTATATAACCTTCAGCGG
>Ga0049085_10000129_pt1 | contig 31569 bp, 33 predicted proteins | sample GreLakmeSU08MSRF_FD_66721 | JGI IMG/M metagenome (GOLD analysis project Ga0049085, IMG submission 66721) | Freshwater lentic microbial communities from great Laurentian Lakes, MI, USA - Great Lakes metaG SU08MSRF | ecosystem: Environmental > Aquatic > Freshwater > Lake | place: Great Lakes... | reverse complement strand
GCCATCGAAGTAGCTTCTCCGCCACCAATACAAATTGAGGCAATTCCCTTTTTTAATTTTCTTTTTTGAAGTGCGTGAATTAATGTTACAAGAATTCTCGCTCCACTCGCTCCAATTGGATGACCAAGTGCAACCGCTCCTCCATTTACATTTACTTTTTCGTGTGTAAGATTTAATAATTTTATATTTGCAAGAGCAACAACTGCAAATGCTTCATTGATTTCGAACAAATCAATTTCCTTTGAGGTTAACGAAAGTTTTTTTAAAAGTTTATTTACCGAATCTGCCGGAGCAATTGTAAATTCTTCCGGTTTCCGTGAATGAGAAGTAAATCCTAAAATTCTAGCAATTGGTTTTAATTTTTTTTCTTTCGCTTTATCAGCTGACATAAGAAGTAGTGTTGCAGCTCCATCATTTATTTTTGATGAGTTTGCTGCAGTCACAGTTCCAGTTTTGTCGAAAGCTGGTTTCAGATTTGGAATTTTATCGAATTTTACTTTCGCTGGTTCTTCATCTTGAGAAATTATTTTCTTTCCAGTTCGATCTTCGATTATTACATCTACTATTTCATCTCTAAACTCGCCGGAATTTGTGGCTCGTTGAGCACGATTATAACTTTCGATTGAAAATATATCTTGTTCTTCTCTTGAAATATTTTGCGAACGCGCACATAGCTCTGCAGCATTTCCCATATGAAAATTATTATAAACATCCCAAAGTCCATCAGTAATAATTGAATCTTGAAGTGTTTGATTTCCCAATTTATAACCGGAACGAGCGTTTTGTAAAAGAAATGGTGCATTCGACATGCTTTCCATTCCACCAGCAATAACTATTTCAGAGACTCCAGTTTGTATTGACTGAACTCCAAGCATAACAGCTTTCATTCCAGAACCACACATTTTATTTATTGTCAAACAATCAACTGATAATGGTAAACCTGCAAAAATTGCAGCTTGTCGTGCAGGAGCTTGTCCTTCTCCAGCAGAAAGTACATTTCCCATAATAACTTCATTTACATCTGAACTATTGAGTTCGGCTCGTTTTAACAATTCTATGATTGTTAGAGATGCCAGTCTTTGGGCTGAAATTGGGGCTAATACACCTGAAAGTGATCCGATTGGAGTTCGAGCTGCGTTAACAATTACTACATCATTCATAAAGAAATTTAGGAAGAAGAGATTAAGGATACAACCTTAATGATTTATGTACTCATTGACTTTAGAAAATCCTTGTTCGATTTTGTACTAGTAAGTCGTTGTAATATAAATTCCATCGCTTCGACAGAATTAAATTCACTTAAAAATTTTCTAAGTACCCAAATTCTATTAATATCTTCTTTCGCAATAAGTAGTTCTTCTTTTCTTGTTCCGGATTTATTTACATCAATTGCTGGATAAACTCGTTTATCAGCAAGTTTTCGATCGAGTACAATTTCCATATTACCAGTTCCTTTGAACTCTTCAAAAATAACTTCATCCATTCTACTTCCAGTTTCAATAAGTGCAGTTGCAATAATTGTCAAACTTCCACCTTCTTCGATATTTCTTGCAGCACCAAAAAATCTTTTTGGTCTGTGTAATGCATTTGCATCAACTCCACCAGAAAGTATTTTTCCGGAATGTGGAATAACAGTGTTATGAGCTCTTGCAAGTCGCGTTAAACTGTCGAGTAGAATTACAACATCGTGTTTTGCTTCGACAAGTCGTTTTGCTTTTTCCAAAACCATTTCTGCAACTTGAACGTGTCTTTCCGGTGGTTCATCAAAAGTTGAGGAAATAACTTCAGCGGAAACTGATCGTTCCATATCTGTAACTTCTTCCGGACGTTCATCGATTAATAAAATTATAAGATGAACTTCAGGATTATTTCTTAAAATACTATTTGCAATTTTTTGTAGTAAAATTGTTTTTCCAGCTTTAGGTGGAGATACAATCATTCCACGTTGTCCTTTTCCAATTGGAGACAACATATCCAAAACTCTCATTGCGTATTCGCCAGGAGAAGTTTCCAAATTTAATCTTTCATCTGCATAAAGTGGAGTTAAACTTTCGAAATGAATTCGTTCATGAATTTTTTCACCCGAAAGTTCGTTTACTGTAGTTACTTTGAGTAACGCAAAAAATCGCTCTCCATCTTTCGGAGGACGAATTTGACCGGAAACTGAATCTCCAGTTCGTAATCCAAATTTTTTAACTTGTGAGGGAGAAACATAAATATCATCTGGAGAAGGTAAATAATTATATGCTGCTGATCTTAGAAATCCAAAACCATCTGGCAGTACTTCTAAAACCCCTTTACTAAACGCTAATCCATCTGCAGCGCTTTGAGCTTCAAGAATTTTAAATATTAATTCCTGCTTGCGTAAATCTAAGTAATCTACAATTGTAAGTTTTTCAGCAATCTCGTGCAGTTCTGTTATTTTTTTTGATTTTAAATCGACAAAATTATTTGTCATTATTAGTACCTCGTGATTAATTGATAAAATTTAGAATGAAATTATTTTGGCTTGTACTTCGGGGTTAATTTTGTTGATTAAATATATATGCAAAAAGTTATAATGTCAAGCATTAAGATGATTTTGTAAAACTTCTCCAACCACATAATGTGAACCTGTAATAACCAATATTTGATCTTCGACTGTCAGTTTCTTTGCGAGTTCATATGCAGTATTAATTTGCTTACAATTAATTACAGTTAAATTTTTCTTAAGAAAATAATTTGTAATTATTTTTGATGATAACGATCGATTTGTATTTGCTTGCACAGAAATAATAATTGGATTTAATTTAAGCAGCTCTTTACACATACATCCGTAATCTTTATCCTTCATTACGCCAAACAGAACAATAAATTTCTTTTTTGGATAATTGTATTTTAAACTATTAACTAAATTTTTTATCGCATCGGGATTATGTGCTACATCTAGAACAGTTAAAGGTTTTTTAGATATTATTTCAAATCTTCCATGCAAACCAGTTAATTGTTTATATTTTTTTAAACCTAAATAAATTTGTGATTTTGAGATTTTTAAATAATTCAAATTTATAAATTTTAAAACTTCTCGTGATAACTTCAAATTATTATTTGCTTCTATAAGTCTAACTTTAGAATTATTTTTCTTTGCGATATTCTTTAAAATATTTAATGAAGATTTCTGTGCGACATTTGTGAATAATGGAACTTGAGATTTAATTATTCCACCTTTTTCTTTTGTAATTAATTTAAGTGAATTACCAAGTTCTTTTGTATGATCCATTCCAATTGATGTAATTACACTGCAAATTGGTTTTAAAATATTTGTCGCATCTAATCTTCCACCTAATCCAGTTTCAATTACTGCAATATCAACTTTTTTATCACTAAAATATTTAAATGCAATTGTAGTTGTTGCTTCAAAAAAAGTTGATTTACTTTTAATAATTTCTGATTTAAATAATTTTACTAAACTATTTAATTCTGAATCTGAAATTTCACAACCATTAATTTTAATTCGTTCAGCAAATCGAATTAGATGAGGCGATGTATACAATCCAACTTTATAACCCGCAAGTTGCAAAGTTGCAGCAATTGCATGTGCAGTTGTTCCTTTTCCATTTGTTCCGGCAATATGAATTGTTGGATAATTATTCTGTGGATTTTCGCAATAATTTAGAAGTTTCTGAATATTATTTAATCCAAGTTTTATCCCAAATAATTCTAAATTATATAGGAATTTTAAATATGTTGAGAGTTTTGTATTCAAATTTTTACAACCAACTATCAATTATCGAAGATGACTTCCCTGTTTCAAGTGTTCCGATAATTTGCTGAACATCTTTTAATTTTAAATCTTTACAATAGTTTCTAATTCCTTCAGCTATTGAAACACCGACAGAAGGATTAATATAATTTGCAGTTCCAACTTGTATTGCACTTGCACCAACAACAAAAAATTCGATTGCATCCATCCAATTTGTAATTCCACCAATTCCAATAACCGGAATTGAAACTGCTTTTGCAGTTTCATAAACTTTTGCTAAAGCAATTGGTTTAATTGCAGGACCGGAAAGTCCGCCGGTAATTGTAGAAATTTTTGGTTTTCGAGTTTTAATATTTATTGCCATCCCAACAATTGTATTAATTACAGAAACCGCATCTGCTCCCGAAGATTCTGCAGCGCGTGCAAATTCAGAAATAAAAGTTACATTCGGAGTTAATTTTAAAATAATCGGCTTGTTAGTTAATTTTCGAATTAGCTTTGTAATTTTTTCTACAGATTTTACATCAACACCAAAAGTTAATCCACCTTCTTTTACATTCGGACAAGAAATATTTATTTCAAATCCCTTTACAGTTTTGTAGGAATTTAAAACTTCAACAAGTCCGCAATATTCTTTTATTGTACTTGCAGCAATATTTGCAATAATGGATGTATCGAGATTTTTAAGTTGTGGAAGTTTTTCATTTATAAATTTTTCAACTCCAATATTTGCAAGTCCAATTGAATTTAACATTCCACTTGGCGTTTCAACAATTCTTGGAGATGGATTTCCATCACGAGGTTTCATTGACAATGACTTGGTCATTATTCCACCTAATTTACTTACATCAACTAAAGTTGGAATGTCGTTTCCATATCCAAAAGTTCCCGAAGCAACGAAAACTCTATTTTTAAAAGTTACATTTTTTATTTTGAAGGATTCTTTAATCATCAGAATTTAATTTTTTCTAAATTAAAAATTGGTCCATTTTTACAAACTAATTCATATTTACTGGTATGATTATTCATTTCAATATTACAACCTTGGCACAATCCAATTCCGCAAGCCATATCGCATTCAAGTGAAGCGTAAACTGTGATTCCATTTTTCATTGCAAATTCCGAAACTGCTTTAATCATCGGAGTTGGTCCGCAAGCAAAAATAACTGAATCTTTATTTTTTGAAGTTGAAAACGATGTACGAAGCAAGTCAATAACATTTCCTTTTAATCCAACTGAGCCATCGTCAGTTGAAATAAACATATTACTTAATCCATTCTTTAAAATATAATTTCGATTTCTTGCTCCAAGAATTGTAATAAATTTTTGTTTAGCAGATAATTTTCTTAGTAAAAATGGAAAAGGTGCTACTCCTAATCCTCCTGCTACGAGATATACAAAAGTATTTTTGTTTAATTCTTTAATTGGAAATGAATTTCCACAAGGACCAATTATATCAATTAAATCATTCTTTACTTTTTTGACTAGTCGCTTTGTCCCTTCTCCAACTACATTAAAAATAATTGATACATTTTCACCAACAATATCTGAAATACTAAAAGGGCGTCTTAAAAGTGGATATAAAGTATTATCAACTTTTAAATTAATAAACTGACCGGGTTTTGCAATTTTTGCAATTTTACTTGATCTAAATGTTAACTGATATATTTCCGGAGTCAATTTTTTTACAGAAATACATTTTGCGTTTTCTTGAATCATTTTATTTAACAATTAAGCTATCAGTTTTAATAATTGAACTGTCAGTTTTAACAATTTCAGGTTTCTTGATTCTACCTTTAATCCGCTCAGTTGATGTTGATTTTGGAAATTGATCTACAATTTTTGAGTAAATAGATTTTGCAGAATCATTTTGTTGTAAATATTTTTCGTAAATAAATCCCAAAGCCAACATTGCTTTCTCTTTTTCCTGTGGATAAGAAGTTGTTTTGATTATTCGATAATAAACTTCCTGTGCTTTCAAATAATTTTGAGAAGTTAAATATTTTTCAGCTTCTTCAAGTGATGAAAAAGCAACTTCAGACTTAATTTTTTTATCTTTATTAATTTTACTTGAATATTTTGATTTTGGATAATCCGTTAATAAAATATTATAAAGTGAATCTTTTAGCAATTTATTAATATTGGTAATTTCTGCTAACATATAAATCGAACTTGCAACTATCTCAGTTTTATTTTTTGAGTTAACAATTTTATTTAAATAGTAACTTGCTGAATCTATATTATTTTTATTTATATAAAAATATGTTGCAAGTTCATACTGTTGTGCGGAAAGCAAATTAACCAATGAGTCTTTCGCAGAAATCGAAATACTTTTTAATGAGTCAGATTTTATGTTTAGTAATTGTAAATTTAAAGTATCAATTAAAATTTCTATTTTTGCAATCTCATTCTTGGTTTTTAAATAAATATTTAATGAAGAATATTTTTCATCTGCAATTATTTTTAAATCAGGAGTAAGTTTGTTTGCAATTGCTGATTTATATTTTTCCAAAGCTTTTATTAAATCACCTTTAACAATTTCGTAGTATTCAGCCTGCGTAAAGTAAGATTTTCCGGAGACCTCACTATTTTTATAAGTCGTATCTATTTTGTTAAAATAACTTAATGCGGTTTCATATTTTTTATCCAAATAAAATGACATTGCAATTTCATATTCAATTTTATCTCGATAACTTTTGTACAAAGGATCTTCCAACATTGATTTATATTTATCAATTTTATTTTCTGCAGGAGAAATATTTATAAGTTCAAATTCTGCAAGAAAATGGTAATCTATATCCTCCAAATCTTTTAACTTTGTAAAATAATTATTTGCTTCATCTTTTTTATTCAATTGAGTTGCTAAATTCCCCAATGAATAAGATAAATATGGAATTAGTAAATCATTTTCCGTGAGCTCGATTGCTTTCTCAAAATACTTAAATGCTTCATCTTTATTTTTTTGCTGTTGATACAAATAACCAAATTCAAAATAAACTTCACTTTTAATTTCATCATCATCTGTGTTTTGCAATTCATTTAGTAAGCTTAATTCTTTTTCGAACAATAGTTGCTTTCTGTAGGTTTTGACTAAAAATAATTTTGCTTCTTTTTTTAATTCTTCATCATTTGAAGTTGCGAGTAATTCCTGAAATTTTCTTTCGGCCTTAAAATGCTCATTCATTAAATAATAAGATTTTCCAATTAAAAAAATTGCATCATCTACATAACTAGAACTACTATGAAGCGATAATATTTTAGATGACTTTGCAATTGCATCGGTTAATTTTTGCTGACTTGTTGCGGGAGTTGTCGGTAATAATGGAATGTTAAAAATATGACTTTGTAGATTTTTTTTAATTAAATCAATTTCTTGTTTTTTTATTTCTTTCTCACCCTCTTCAAATAATTTATTTGCATTGTAATAAATATTAAAATAAGTGGTTAAATTTGTTTTGTATTGACTCAGAGGATCGCTGATCCAATTTGGTAAAGAACATGCATTTAAAATAAAAATGGAGGAAAATATAAATAAATATTTTTTAAATACCATCATTTACAATTTAGACATCACCAGATTGTGGACGAACAATAATTTCTTCGATCATTACAGAATTTGGTTGACAATAAGCTGAGAGAACAATTTCAGCTACATCTTTTGGATTTAACATTCGTGAACTAAATAATTTTCGATCCTTCAAACTCCACATTTGCGTATTTACCATCCCCGGAAGAATATTAATAACACGAATTCCAAATTTTCTAACTTCCTCACGAAGCGATTTCGTTAAAGCTAATGCTCCGGCTTTTGATGCAGAATAAACTGATGAATTAGTAAAAGTTTTAATTGCCGCAACAGAAAGAATATTAATGATAGCTCCACTCTTTTTTTTCTTCATTTGATTTAAAACTGAATTTGTACAAAGAAAAATACTTTTCAAATTTGTATTTATAATTGCGTCAAATTGTTTTGAACTTGTTTTATCAAAAGGAAGAAACTCTGTAATCGCAGCATTATTTACAAGTATGTAAACATGTCCAAATAATTTTTTAATTTTTGCCGAACATAATTTTACACTTTTTTCAGAACTTACATCGCAAGGAATGGCTTTAACTTTTCCATTTAATTTTGAAATATATTTTTCGGTTTCAGCTAATAATTTTTTATTCTTGCTTGAAATGATTACTTGACAACCAATTTGTGCAAAAGAAATAGCAATTTCTTTTCCAATTCCCTTACTTGCGCCGGTTATCCAAACTACTGGGGAATTAATTTTCTTTTTCATTTACATATAATTGTGTGAGATTAAAGTTAGAAATTCTTTTCTAGTATTTTCATTTTCTCTGAAGAGTCCCAACATTTCACTTGTAGTCGCAACTGAATTTTGTTTTTCAACTCCTCGCATCATCATGCACATATGGTGAGCTTCACAAACAACGCCAACTCCCTGCGGTTTTAGAGTTTCATATAATGCTGCTGCGATTTGACTTGTTAATCTTTCTTGAACTTGTAATCTTTTTGAAAATACTTCTACAATTCTTGGAATTTTTGAAAGTCCAACTATTTTTCCATTTGGAATATATGCAATGTGAATTTTTCCGAAAAATGGAAGTAAATGATGTTCGCACAAAGAATAAAAATCTATCTTTTTTACAATTACCATTTCCTGATTTTTTTCTTTGAATACTGCTCCATTTATAATTTTCACGATATCTTCTTTATAACCTTTCGTGAAATATTTATATGCTCTTGCAACTCTCTCAGGAGTTTTTAGTAATCCTTCCCTTTTTGGATCTTCATCAAGATTTATGAGTAATTCCTGAATCAAATCTTCAATAGAAGATTTTTTGTTTGATTTATTCATTTTACATTTCCTCTGAACTCAACAAAGTTTTTTTCTGTTTCAAATAATTTAACCGAATATAATTTACAATATTTTTGTATTTGAGATTCAATTTGATTCCAGCATGCAATTGCAATATTCTCGGATGTTGGATTAATATTTGATAAAAATTCAACATCACTATTCAAATTTTTGTGATCAACTTTATCAATAAAACTAATTTGCAATATTTTTTTTAGAATTTCTAAATTTATTAAATATCCAGTATCAGCTGAGACTTCTCCACAAACAGTTACCTCAACATAATAATTATGTCCGTGACCATTTGGATTTGAACATTTTCCAAATATTTCAAAATTCTTTTCATCACTAAACTTAGGATTATATAATCTGTGTGAAGCTGAAAAATGTTCTCGACGAGTTAAGAAAATCATTTGTTTGATAAAAATATTTTTTCATAAATGAAAGCACCAATTGATGATCCTAAAATTGGTCCAATCCAATAAACTAAATTTTGGTCCCAATTACCTAAAATAAAAGCTGGTCCAAATGAACGAGCTGGATTCATCGAAGCACTAGTTAAATCATCTGCAACGAGAATGTTTGCAAAAACAATTAATCCAATTACAAAGCTTGAAATTTTTGGTGCTTTTCCAGAAACTGCAGTTCCGAAAATTGTAATTATTAAGAAGAAAGAAAGTATTGCTTCAATACAAATTGCAGTTGTAAAATTTAAATTGGTTGAATAAGTTGATAAAACAAATCCTAATTTTTCACCAAATTCAAGTGGAAGTAATATTTTTAGTAAATATGTTGCCGCTATTCCCGCTAAAAGTTGAGTTAAAATATATTTTATCGCTAAGTTTATTTTAATTCTTTTTACAACTAACATTGCAATTGTAACTGCGGGATTAAAATGTGCTCCGGAAATTTTTCCAAAGATCGAAATCATTATTGCTAAACCGACTCCATATGAAAATGCAACAATAAATAAATTTCCTTGCATGATAATTGCAATCTGTCCAATAAATAAAAAAGAAAATGTTCCGATAAATTCTGCAAAAATTTGTTTCTTCTCGTTATTCATTTTAATAGCAATTTATTTTTTTAATTGTTCGATTACTTCTAAAGTATGTCCATCAACTTTAACTTTATTAAATATGGATTGAATTTTCCCTTTTTCATTAATTATAAAAGTTGTTCGGACAACGCCCATATATTTTCTTCCATACATACTTTTTTCTTGCCAAACTCCATATTTCGTCAATACAGATTTCGATTCATCAGAAAGAAGCAAAAAATTTAATTTATATTTTTTTTGAAATTTTAAATGAGATTCAATTGAATCTCCACTTAAGCCGACAATTACACCATTCAACTTTTTAATTTCAGAAAATTCATCTTGAAACGAACAAGCCTCTTTTGTACATCCACTTGTATCATCTTTGGGATAAAAAAAAAGAATTAATTTTTTACCAGCGAAATCTTTTAAAGAATATTGCTTTCTGTCAGTTCCTGGTAATTCGAAGTTTGGCGCTTTACTCCCAACTTTTAACATTATTTAATTTTAATACTTTTTAAATTTTGAATCAATTTCGGACATTGCATCAATTCCACCTTTGAGATTTGAAACATTATTAAATCCTTTATTCTTCAAAAATAAACAAGCCTGCAAACTTCTCACTCCATGATGGCAATGAATTACATATTGTTTACTTTTATCAAGAGATTGAATATTTTCGCTTAAAGTATTTAATGAAATAAGTTTTGCTTCTTCAAAATTAACAATTTTATGTTCCCACTCTTCGCGAACATCAATTAAAATAATTTCTTTTTTATCAGTTCGAAGTTTTTGGTAATCATCAACACTTATTTGGTTAATCATTGTACTGCTTTTGCAATTTCATCGTAAAGTGGTTCCGCGCCTGGATTTTCACTTACCCATGAATAAGAAACTTTTCCACTTTCATCAATAACATAAACTGCTCTTTTTGGTGCAGAGTATTGTTGCATCCCTGCAAAATTCTCGTGCAAACCACCATAAATTGAAGCGACTGATCTTGTGTGATCACTCAAAACTGGAAACGAAATTTTATTTGCATCGGCAAATGCTTTATTTGCAAATGGACTATCCGGTGTTATTGCAACTACAACTGCATTTAAATTTTGATATACATTCATAGTGGATTGAAATGCGCAAACTTCTTTTGTGCAAACTCCTGTGAAAGCACCAGGTAAAAATAAAAGAACAACTTTTTTTCCACTGTTTGCACTTAAATTAAATGGTTGTCGTGCTGAATCTAGTAATGTAAAATCTATAACACTTTGATTTATTTGTAAAGTCATATTATCTCCTTTTTTATTAATTGATATATTAAAAATACGAAAGAGATGACAGAATTCAAAAGTTAATTTAGATCAATTAACTATTTGATGTAATCCAATTGTCAATTTGAATTTCTAAAATATCGAGCGGTAATGCTCCATTATCAAGAATTGCATTGTGAAATTTTCTGATGTCAAATTTATTTCCAAGTTTCGATTTTGCTTTCTCTTTTAATTCTTTGATTTTTAATTCACCAATTTTATATGCAAGTGCTTGCGCCGGCCAAACAATGTATCTATCAATTTCTACAGCAATATCATTTTCAGATTTTGCAGAATTATATTTCATTTGATCAATCGATTGATCTCTACTCCAGTTGAATGCGTGAATTCCGGTATCGATAACAAGTCGACAAGCTCGCCACATTTCATAAGTTAGTTGTCCAAATTTTGAATAAGGATCGGAATAAAATCCCATATCTTCTCCTAAACTTTCGGAATACAAAGCCCATCCTTCAACAAAAGCAGTGTATCCGCCTTGACGACGAAATTCAGGTAAATTTTTTAATTCCTGCGCGCGGGCAATTTGTAAATGATGTCCCGGCATTGCCTCGTGAATTGTTAATGCTTCCATTTCGTACTTTGGGCGAGTTTCTAATTTATAAGTGTTCGCCATAAAATAACCTGCTCTTGTTCCATCTGCCGCTCCAGAATAATAACGTGCAGTTGTTTGTGCTGGTGCTTCGTAATCCGGAAATGCTTTTACACCATACGACAATCTTGGAAGTTCAGCAAATAACTTTGGAAGTTCACCGTCAACACGTTTTGCAATTTCCCGGTATCCTGTTATTAAATCTTCCGGCTTCGTGTAATAAAATTGCGGATCAGTTCTCAGAAAAATTAAAAAATCATTAAATGTTCCCTTGAAATTCAGAGATGAAATTACTTTCTCCATTAACGATCGAATTCTTGCAACTTCAGAATTGCCAATTTCATGGATTTCTTTTGCAGATTTTTTTGTAGTCGTTCTCCGTTGAATTAAATATTCGTAATAATCCTCGCCATCTGGAATTGATTGTATGCTTAAATTTGTTCGGCATTTTGGTAGATAACTATTTTTTATGAAATCCAATAATTTTTTAAATGCGGGAAATACTATTTCCGAAATAACTTTTTTACTTTCTTTTGAAAGTTTATTTTTTTCTTCAATTGAAAAATCTTTTGGGAATTTTTTGCAAGGTGAATAATAAATACTCTCCTCAATATTTGATACAAGCTGATCTTCAATTTGAGATTGAACACTTCTAAGTGGAATTGCAGGTTGAACCCATTTAGTCTCAATTCCAAGTTGTAAAAGTTTTATAATCTGTTCAGCATATTTTGGAAAAGCATTTAATCTTGATAAATAATTTTCATAATCAAGAATGGAATTATAAGGCATATTTTGAATCATTCTTGCAAAACCGAGTTGCGGACCATCGAGTTGATCAATTATAAAATATTCCGAATTAAAATGTTGGCCATTAACGGATAATTCTTTTTCTTTAAAAAATAAATCATAAGACAAAAGATCCTGTGTATTAAGTTCATTTTTATTTATTAAAGATATTTTTTTCAGAATAACTTTATCATATTCGTTTCTCTCGGCAATTGCTTCAACAGAAATATCGGTCAGTTTATTATTGTAGCGATTGTCTCCATACGACGAAGCACCTTCCGGATAATTTCTTTTTCGCCACTCCCAATCTTCATTAAATAACTTTTGAAGTTGAGTTGTAGAATTTTGTATCGAATTATTTAATGACTTTCCAGCAAATAAAGTTGCTGTTGGAAATGCAAGTGGTAAAGTTGAAGCTACTGTTTTTTGCAAAAATTCTCTGCGAGAGTTATTCATAATTTAAATTACTAAAAGGTGCGCTTATTCCAAATTGAAATAAATGAAATAGAAATATGATGAGATTTACATATTTTTATAAAACTGGAGAGGTGGCCGAGTGGTTGAAGGCGTTAGTCTCGAAAACTAATATGGGCGTAAGTCCATCGGGGGTTCGAATCCCCCCCTCTCCGCCAATTTTCACTTTTTGTGAAATCGCACGCCAGCGTGCCAGACTGAACTCACTAAAAAATATTGTGAATTAATTGATGAATATAAATTTGAATGCTATAGAATAATTATTAATTTAAACAACAAAAAAAATTATGATCAATACACTCATCGAACTTATAGTCTTTATCTCGCTCTGGTCTATCTGGGGATTTTTTGGTTCTAGGGTTGAGCAGGCCGATTATACCGTCGTAAAGAAAATGAATGGCTACGAAATACGGGAATATCCGGCGCATATCGTCGCACAGACTACAGTAAAGGGTACTTATGGAGAATCCATGGGAAATGGTTTTAGTATCGTGGCGGGATATATTTTTGGCGGGAATACAAAAAAGGAGAGTATCGCCATGACCGCTCCCGTGGTCGCGCAAAAAGGAGAAGCGAAGAAAGTTTCAGAAAGCATCGCGATGACTGCACCAGTAATGGCGACGGCTGATGGCGACATGCAAATAATATCTTTCGGCATGCCTCGCTCCTATACACTTGAAACATTGCCGACACCCAATGATCCTAGGGTAAAAATAGTCATGATCCCTGCCAAGAAATATGCGGTAATGCAATTCTCTTGGTATCGCTCGGACGCGCGAATCAAGAGTCTGCAAGAGAAATTGCTTTCAGCGCTCGCTCGCGATGGAGTGGTGGCTGGCGAAAGCATTGCATACGCAGGATATAATGCGCCGTGGACTCCGCCATGGATGACGCGAAATGAAGTATCGGTTGAATTAAAAGAAATAACATCCAAAAAAATAGTATTGGCGGGTGGTTGTTTCTGGGGAATGGAAGAACTGATCAGAAAACAGCCCAGTGTGATAAACACTATTGTCGGTTATACCGGCGGAAAAGTGGAAAATCCGACCTACAAAAATCACGAAGGCCACGCCGAAGCGGTTGAGATAGAATATGATCCTGAAAAAACTTCATACGAAAAATTACTGGATTTTTTCTTTCAAATCCACAATCCAACTACCCTCAATCAGCAAGGCAATGACATCGGCACTTCGTATCGCTCAGCAATTTTTTATGGGAATGAGCAAGAAAAAAAAGAAGCTGAAAATTTTATTGAAATTGTAAATAAGTCAAAGCGATGGGAGAGTCCCGTAGTGACAACATTGGAGTCACTTCAAAAATTTTATCCGGCAGAAGACTATCATCAGGATTATTTACAAAAAAATCCCAGTGGATATACATGTCATGCTATTTATTTTGATAGTTATATAAAATAATTAATAATAGAAGTAAGGACTGACGAGAAATAAATGGGTACTATAACCATACACACGATTGCCTTCATTGCGTTTATTATCTGGAGTTTTCCTCTGGGATTATTTCGCAGTCGATTCAGGAAGATGGTCTATCAAACTGATAGCTGGTGGATTAATGTAAAGCCAGTTTTTTGGGAGGAGATAAAAGTGCTTTTTGGATTTCATCAGCGCACGAAGAGTGCAGAATTGCGGGTGATTAATTTCTATCGTTTTTATCTGATCGTATACTTTGCTATTTTAATTATAATACTATCAACCTGATCAATGAATAATACATACAACTGGTACTCACAACTTATCAAACCGACATGGGCGCCGCCGAGCTGGCTCTTTGGGCCAGTGTGGACGGTACTATATGCAATTATCGCCGTCTCTTTTGGCACAGTGTTTTATAAGTCATTTACCAAGCAAATTCCGTGGATGGTAGCACTACCTTTTGCACTCAATCTATTTTTCAATTTCATTTTCACACCAATACAATTCGGGCTTAAAAATAATCTCCTCGCCTCGCTCGATATCCTATTTGTGGTCGTTACGCTTGTGTGTGCACTCTACGCAGTCTGGCATGCATCACCTGGAATCCGTTGGGTTGTCTATGCCAATATCCCGTATCTCTTGTGGGGAACATTTGCCACGTGTTTACAATTAACAATAACGTATCTCAATACATAATTTTATGTTCATAAAACTTTACGCAATCGCACTTCCTGTTTTCTTAGCCATCGACATGATCTGGCTTGGGCTAGTGGCTAAGGATTTTTATCGCGCACAAATTGGCACGCTCTTGAAGCCAGATGTAAATTGGACTGCGGCGATTATCTTTTATCTTATTTTTATTGCTGGTCTTGTGGTGTTTGTTATCACTCCTGCTATGGAAAAAAGATCTTGGACAAACGCACTTCTTTTTGGTGCGTTGTTTGGATTCGTTTGTTACGCCACCTATGACCTCACGAATTTGGCTGTGGCTAAGAATTGGCCACTTTTGGTAACTATTGTTGACTTGGCATGGGGCTCGGTTCTCGCCGCCTCAGTTTCAGTAGTGACATATTTCATTGCAAGTAAAATTGGTTTATGAGTTTTTACATAGCACTCATTTTAATATTGTTCGCATACATGAGCCTGTGGTTCGTGGTTTCTTTGATTAAAAAACGGAATGACGTAGCTGATGTAGCGTGGGGGCTGGGGTTTGTTCTGATGGCATGGGCGTCCTTTCTCCTTTCTGGCGATTCAGGTACACGAGGAATACTGATAGGAGTACTTGTGAGCATTTGGGGCTTGCGTTTGGCGTGGCATATTCATTCACGCAATAAAGGCAAAGCAGAAGACTTCCGATACCTCGCATGGAGGGAAGAATGGGGCAAGTGGTTTTATCCCCGCTCGTATTTTCAAGTTTATCTTTTACAGGGTACATTTTTGTTTCTCATCGTTCTGCCAGTACTGTTTATTAACAAGAATGCAGGTGGGGATATTGGCTTACTCGACTTTTTAGGCGTAGCCGTTTGGCTCTTTGGTTTTTATTTTGAGGCTGTGGGTGACGCACAACTCTCCCGATTTATTAAAAATCCATCGAACAAAGGCAATCTCATGCAGAGCGGGCTTTGGGCATACACGCGTCATCCGAATTATTTTGGTGAAGTGACTCAGTGGTGGGGCTTGTGGCTCATCTCCATAGCTGTCCCGAATGGCTGGGTTGGTATTATCGGGCCGATCACCATTACCTTTCTAATTTTGGAAGTGTCTGGTATTCCCATGCTTGAAAAGAATATGGCAGAAAATCCTGCATTTGAAAGTTATAAAAAAAGAGTGAGTATGTTTTTTCCATTACCACCCAGAAATTAACTTTGATAAAAATTTATGCGCGTATGGGACATACATCCAAAACATTTATGCCGAAAACACCTGCTATCAGAACATCGCGAGTTGCATGAGCTTTAGAATATTTTGACTAAACACAAGGGTAAAGGCGGATATTCGCGACATCTGGAAAGCTTGCGCTGGGCGGGCAAAGAAAAAGTTCTCTACAGTCGGCACGAAAAATTGGTAAAACATTTAACTTAGCAACAGATTATACAATTCGTGGCAAATTAATCGGTAGCATTTTTGAAAATAATTCTTTAATAAATAAAAGAATTTCTATTCCATTTAACTTAAATGAAAATGCTATTGTAGGATCGCTATTTCAATTAGTTGGATACTTAAAGGAATTAGGTTTTTCAATCCATCATGATTTAACTACGAATTGCTTTATAATTGAACTTTCAAGAAAAAAGATTATCAGTTTTTGGAAAAGATTTATAACAATTACTCAGAGGTAATAAGAAAATAATATTATTTTTATTTTTTACGTTAAATGTTTATTCACAAAATATCTCCTTCTTATTCATCAGTAATTAATTTTTTCAAAATAGAATCACCCATTACAACTTTATAATCTAAAATATTTCCATCGACTAAAATCTTTCGCGAAATTAATCTGATCCCATGACTGTAATCAACGTACCAATTTACATGTCCCGTATAAAGTTGTTGAATTGGTTTTCCATCCAACTTGTGCCAACCATAAATTGCAACACGATTTAATTTTGGATGCTGATTTAACGATGAACTGATTACGACATCTTTTTTAATTCCACTGATTAATCCTGTTCTACCTTTTCGCTGACCTTCAATAATTAAATGATGTTGCCACATTGTTACAGTGCTATCTCTAAATGCATACATTGGAACAGGCTCGAGTTTAATTTTACTTTGTAAATATATTTGATCAACCATTTTTGTAGTTGGAAGGAAACAATTAAAATTGTCTGCGATTTTTTGTGCTGACATTGGAGTTAGCGGAATTCTTGCCCAATCATCATCTGTGCCAATCATTAAATAATCGGGAGCTACATAATAAGTTGCATTAATTATTTTTCCTTCTGGAGTTTCAATTGAAGAAACAATCGGAATAAAATTTTTATAAAAAGTAGGAATATTTCCAGCAAGAATTAAATCCATTGCTATTGAATCCCTGCTTTTCCACCAATATGAATCAATTTGTTTATAAAAATTGGTTCCTGTAATTATATTATTACCTGTCTTTATATCAATTTGACTTAAACTTTTAAGTGGAAATAAAAATATGATAATGGAGAATAATATAATTTTCATAAGTTATGGTATGCGTAATATTCAAAAATTAAAACTCAAACTTCTTCCAGTTGATTTTTCTATTTTTAAGTTAAAACCCAATTTCAAATTACCAAATTGGATTTTGAAATGCGACTTGTATTTTATTTCAAAGTCCGAAACTTCAATTTCTGTAATATGTCCATCTAAATATATTCTCAAAAAATATAAATCTATAGATAAATGGAATGGATTTAAAATTGATGGGAATTTTCCCTTTTCAGCAGTTGGTATTCTTCAATCTGTAATTACTCCACTCGCGGTAAATAAAATTAGTATTCTAACTTTTTCAACATTTGAAACAGATTATATTTTTGTCCAAAAAAGAAATCTCGATAAATCAATAAATGTTTTGAGTAAACATTTTGCACTCGATACTATTTATAAAATCGCAAAAGCTAAGAAACATTTTAACGATGGCAAGAAATTATTTCTTCAATACGCAAACTCTCTAAATTATGATTTATGTTTCCAAAATTTCGACAAAGAACTTAAATCAATTGACAAAGAATATAACAATCTAAATGGTGCGTTGATTCTTGCCTATAAAAATAAATTAGCAATTGGTTGCGTTGGAATTAGAAAGTTTTCCAATAAAACAGCTGAACTCAAAAGAATGTTTGTTCAAAAAGAATATCGTGGAAATAAAATTGGACAAACTATGTTGGAACTCGCTCTTGATATTTCTAATGAACTAAATTATAAAAAAATAAGACTTGATACTTTGCCAAGTATGAAAAAAGCAGATAAACTTTATCGGGATAACGGATTTGTTGAAATACCTTCGTATCGTTTTAATCCTATTAAAGGAACCATTTATATGGAAAAAAATTTGTCAGATAAAAAAATTAAAAAATAATTAGGTCTCGCCTTAACTTCTGTGATTTTCTAAAGCTGTAACTCAATTCCAATATTTACTCTTCGTAATTCATAAAATGCAGTTGGATCTCCAAGTTCACCACCGATTCTTCCGTTTGAGTCCATCCATTTTACATTTCGTTTATTCAAAAGATTTCTTCCTTCAATATAAAATAAAAGTGGATTCTCATTCATTCCGGAAATATTAAATTTGCGAGTTAATTTTCCATGCAATAATAAAACATCACTCATTCTGTAATTATTTGGAAGAAAATCTTTTGTTGAATCAAGTGGAGTAAATCCATCGCGCGTTGGATAATAGGTAAAAGGTCTTGGAGAATTATAAAGTGTAATCAACGAACCACGAAAACCGAAAAATAATTCCGTTTCGAAATTAAATTTTACAGAATGTCGCTGATCCCAACTTAAAGGAAATACAACTGCCTTCATTGGAAACCCCCATTGAATAAAATTTATAGACTGATCTACATATTCACTCACTCCTTCAGTTATCATCCACGTGTATGAAAATGTTGCACTAATTTTCGGGTGATTTTCATAATTAAATAAATATTCAATTCCCTTTGAATTTGCTTCTGCATTATTTACATATTCTGCAAATCCATAATCTCCTGCGAATTTACTATCGAATGGAATAAATGTTTTTGAATCAATTTGATCTTTTGTTTTTTTATTGAATAATGTAAATGAATGAATTATTTTTTCATTTGGAAAATATTTTATTCCAATTTCCCAAGAATCTGTAATTTCAGCTTTCAAATCTGGATTAGCTCTGAAAATATTTTTTGTATCTCGTAATATTGTAGAAGGATTTGTCCCGGCATATAAATAATTAAAAAGTGGAAACTGAACATATCTTCCAACATTTATATGCATCATTGTAGTTGAAGACATTCTTAATGAAAGTCCAATTCTTGGGCTAATATGCGATTTTATCGGAGTTGCAACTTCACCTATTTTATTTTCCTCAGTTGAATCGAATATTATTTTATTTATTTGCGGATCCAAATAATCATATCGCAATCCAATACTTAATACAGAGCCATCTTGTGCGTAATAAAATTTATCTTGTATATAGATACTTCCCTGTTTTGGATTTTTTTGATAATTATTTATAAAACTCAACATCGGTTTATCTTCCATTGGTTTGCCATACAAAGTTTTTAATGGATCAATTCTCATTTGATTCGAATTCAAATTAAATTGAGTAAACTCAAATCCCAATTTTATAAGATTATCTTTTTGTTGTTCGTAAGTTACATCACCCTTTAAAGTATAAATTAATTGTTCATCTTTTGCCCAATGAAGTTTATTCCCATCCATAACATATTGCAAAAATAAATCATACTGATATGGTGTAAAAGGTTCAACGGGTTTTGATTTTCCAATTGAATTTAAATATGAAGTTGTTGAAAATGATAAATAATAAGTTGTATGTGTAGAGGAAGCAAAATTATACATTACAGTCCCTCTGTAAATTTGTTCATTCCGTTCTGGAAGTCCATCGAGATTGAATCGCCAACTAAATTCGTAATCACTCCACTTATTTTTCCAAGTCATTAAATGGAATGAAATTTTTTCAAGTGGAGAAAATAAATATTCCAATTTGCTGTAACTACTTAATTTCTTTTGAATTGGAGAATCAACAAATTTACTTAAATCCTGCCACCATCTTCCGTCAGTTTGTTTAAAATTAATTCCTGTGAAGTAAGTTAAATTATCGAAAACAATTTTATCTCTTTTAAATAATTCAAACTCTCTTAATTTATTTGTTTGGCTCGAAATATCAGCTGGCATAAAATAATCTGTTTCGGTTCTAATTTTTGTAATCGGTTCGGAAGTTGATTGTGCAGTTGAAACCGAGATTACTCCAGAAAGTGCATTCCCAAATTCAGCTTCATATCCACCAGAATTTAAAGTTAAATCTTGAATCACAAATCTTGGCAATTCAGTTGAAATTGATCCTCCTAAATAATCGAAAGTTGGAATGCCATCAATCAACAATAAAGTTTCGGAAGTTTTTCCGCCACGAACATTTCCTTCTAAAGTTACTCCCGGTTGAAGCGCAACAATTTCATTTATTGTCGAAAGTGGATATTGCTTTAAACTTGATTCACTCATTCTATAAAATGTCGAAGGAATATCCTGTTGAATAATTTTTCGTTGCATTGTAACAATTACAGGTTCAAGTTCAACAGTTCCTGGTTCCATTTCGATATTCAAATAAGTAATTCGATCACGATAAACCGGAACTTTTTGCATAACAATTTTCTGAAAAAGAAAACTTGAAAAAGTTAATTCATATTCTCCTTCCGGAATATTTTGCAAAATAAAAGTACCATCAAGATTTGAATTGGTTTGTTTATTTAGCGAAGAAATAAATATCGAAACATTCGGAATTGCTTCGATAGTTCCTTTTTTTAAAACTTTGCCACTTATTAAACCTGCAAAAATAAATAAAGGTAAAATTAATGAAAGTAAAAATATCCTAAAGGTTAATCTCATTCTAAACAAGTCGCTTCAGGAAAAAGCAATGGACAAATTCTACCATCAACAAAAGTATCAACATGGCAAAATTTAAATTCTGTATTCTGTAAATAAAAATATGGAGTGTTCGAAAACAATGTTACATGTCCATTAATATTATGTTCAATCTTTGGAGATATTTTTCGTTGTGGACATTTTGGATCGAACTTGTATTCTAAAAGTGATTTTATGTTTGAACTATCGTCATAAGTATAATCCCAAATATATTGGAAGACCAAACTATCTCTGGGAGGAAGAACTAATTTGCCAGTTGTTCTATTGTATCCGTTGGAACGAGATAACATAGTCCAGTCTAATATTATTTTTTTACTTTTCCCTAATTTTGTATTTACAATATTTAATTCTCCACCGATTCTAGCTTTGTCATCTAATGTTTCATCGTAAATATTTTTAGCCAAAATATTTATTACAACTCGATTTGCTGTTTGACTATAAGAGTAAAATGGTTTAATTGTGACTTCTACAATTCTATTTGGCTCATCATAAAGAGGTAAATTCTCGTTACAAGAAAGTAAAATGAAAATAAAGAAGAATAAAATTTTTCTCATACTAATTTTAAATTAAAAAGCCGATTTGCAAAACTAGTGGTTTCTTCTGCAATTTGTTCTGTATCTGTTTTACAAATTTCAGAGATTTTATTTAAAGTATAAACTACGTAAGAAGGTTCATTTCTTTTTCCTCGAAATGGAATTGGAGTTAAATATGGAGAATCCGTTTCGAGCATAAATCCTGAATTCAATTTTTGAACCGTTTCAATCAAAGGAGAATTTTTAAAAGTAACATTTCCAGTAAATGAAACTAAAAATCCAAATTGTTTTAATTTTTTTGCTTGTTCATAAGTACCGGAAAAACAATGGAATACTCCATTTAATTTATTTTGATTCTCTGAATTTTTTGTAAAATTCTCTTCAATAATTTTTATTGCATCATCAATAGAATCACGAGTATGAATTATTGAAGGTAAATTATTTTTTATTCCGAGCTTCAGTTGATTAACAAATATTTCTTTTTGAAGATCACGTGGAGCAAAATCATAAAAATATTCCAATCCAATTTCACCGATGGCAACTACTTTATCATTTTTAATAAGCGACTCAATTTTCTGAAATTCATTTAAAGAATACTCTTTTGCCTGATGAGGATGAATTCCAACTGCAACACGAATTATCGAAAAACGATCTGCCAATTCTAACGATTCACTTGCCGTTACATAATTTGTTGCCGGTATAATTATTCTCTTAATATTTACATCTTCAGCTCGATTAATTACATCCGAAATATCATTTTTAAATTGTTCATCATACAAATGTGCATGTGTATCAATTATTGGATGTTCGTTGAAATTAACAGTCATATTTCGTATTATTGTTCATGTTTTTTCAAAGTACAACAAGAATTCAGAATATTATAATATTTCTTTTCTTGAATTTTATAATATTTACTTTCGAAAGTTTCAGCCAAACTGATACTTCTCAATCAATTTTAAATACAAGCGATTCTCTAAAAACAGATTCAGAAGCAGACAGTTTAATGGAAGAAACAAAAGATCCACTTTCAATTCAGGATGATATTCTTTCTGTTACGGGAATTGATACAACAAATCTTTTTGAAACCAAAACTGATCCTGCGATTCTTGATACAACAACTTTTCTATTCCCATCTTCTACAATAAGAGATACAATTCTTACACTTGAACCAGAAGGTTACAGAGGAGTTTTGTGGGGAATGACTTTTGATGAATCACAGACGAAATTAATTGAATCTGATAATTTAAGTTTAAATGAATTATTCCAGACGAAGAATGGATTTGAATTTACTCATCCAATAAATGATCGACCAACTTTAATTACATATCAATTTGATAATGACAGATTATTTATTGCGCGACTTCTTCCGAGAATTTTTTCGAAACGAAAAGCAGATTATGTTGAGGCGTTTGATGAATATTATGAAACACTTTTTCAAAAATATGGTACACCTACTCGAGAAGGATTTCTAAAAAAAGATAAAACTTATCAAAATACTATCGAAGCAATAATACTTGGGTATGCAAAACGATATGCAATTTGGGATTTCAAACGAACTCAATTAATTTTGTTGATGAAAGGAATTATTATCGGGGATCCACTAAAACAAAAACGTGGACTTCAAATTACAATTACCTATTCATCTAAAATGATTATGAATGAAATAAAGGAGAGACGTTCGGCTCTAAAGCAAGAGGAATTTTAAGGAAAGGTGCAAGAGTGGCTTAATTGGCACGCCTGGAAAGCGTGTGTCCGTGAATAGCGGACCGAGGGTTCGAATCCCTCCTTTTCCGCAATTTTATTTAGCGTCAGATGAAATCCAAAATAAAATTATAATATTTTGTGTATTACGTAATTCGATTAAATGACAAATATTGGGAATAATTTGTTACTTCCAAACTGCAAGAATTCCACCTACCAAAAGAATTGTTACAAGTTGATATCTAGTATCAAGTAAAAATAATTTTTTAGTCTTTCCAGAAAATAAACTTGCTGTAAATTGAACCGGCATAATAAATCCAAGCCAACATCAAAAACCAGTGTTAGCTCCATTTTGAAATGTAACTGAATGTGTGCACTCAACAAAATGTCCCAAAATAAAATAGGTTAGAATTGTAGCCAAAAACGATTGCAAGTAAAGTGGCATCGGATTAATTGGTTTTTCAGGATCAATTTTAAATTCAGTCTACTCTGGCCATTTCTTTCCAAATAAAATTGGTGAAGACCAAATCATTCCGATTACTAGATTTAAAACTGCTTAAGCTAAAATTACTATAAGATTAATTTAAACCATAAATTAATCTTCTCTTTTTAATTTCTGTTTTCTTTAACCCAATTTTTTAAATAATTAGAAATTTCTGGTATTGATGCGCCGGGAGTAAATATTTCTCCAATTCCTAATTTCTTTAAATTTGTAACATCTTCATTTGATATAATTCCGCCACCAAAAAGTAAAACATCGTCTAATTTTTTTTCTTTCATCAAAGTAAGAATCTTTGTAAAAATTGTCATGTGCGCACCACTCAGCGAACTAATTCCGATTGCGTCAACATCTTCCTGCAATGCGGCTTCAACAATCATTTCCGGAGTTTTACGAAGTCCAGTGTAAATAACTTCCATTCCGGCATCACGCAAACCTGCAGCAATTACTTTTGCTCCGCGATCGTGACCATCTAATCCTGCTTTTGCAACTAGAACTCTAATTTTTTTTGACATTATTTTTATTTTATAATTTTATTTAACGCTTGCTGAATTTTTTGAAGCGGAAATCCAACAACATTATAATAGCAACCGTTTATTTTTTTAACAAAAAAAGCACCAAAGTCATCTTGAATACCATAAGCTCCAGCTTTATCCGATGATGAACCACTTGCAACATATTTTTTGATTTCCTGAATTGCAAGTTTTCTGAAATGAACTTCCGTTTTGACAACATCAGTTATCATTTTATTATTTCTTAAATTTAATAAAGTAATTCCTGTAAAAACAAAATGTTTTTTCCCACTTAATTTAGATAAAATTTTAATTGCATCTTTTTTAGAAGTTGGCTTATTAATTATTTCTTCTTTCAGAAATACAATTGTGTCTGCCCCAATTATAATAACATTCTTTTTTTTATAAAATGGAGAAACGGCTAAAACTTTTTCGCATGAAAGTCGCGCAACGTGCAATTTTGGAGTTTCGTTTTTCTTAATAATTTCGGAAATCTTTGAAGGATGGACTTTGAATTTTAGTCCGAGAAGTGAAATTAAATTAATTCTTCTTTTTGAAGAAGAAGCAAGAATTAATTCTGGTGTAACTATATTTTTTTGGAAAAGCAAAAATAATTTATTTTATCGGAACATTGCTTTCAAACTTCCCCAAGTTCGTTTTACACTTGAAACATGATGTGCAACATTAAAACTTTGTGTGTAATAAGTTGAGCCATTTTGCATTTCAATTCTAATTCTGTAAGAATAAACTGAACTTGAAGTTTTAAATGCAGATTCATCTATAAATTGATAGAAAGTATTATTTCCTTTTGGTTTTAAAATTGCTAAATCAATGTAAGAAGATGCATTAAATAATTTTCTCTCGACAACAAATTGTTTCAAATCATTTTCATTATCACTTTTCCAAGAGATAATAATATTTGTGCCGTCACTTCTACCGGATAAGGTTCCGTCAGTAATAATTTCTGCAAAAAGAAATAAAGGAATAATGCTGGAAAGGAAAAAATATTTTCGAAAGATCTTCATATAATTATTGAAATAACTTAAAGTAATTAAAACATAAAATCAAGAAATAATGTGCGGAAGGCGGGACTTGAACCCGCACGCCTTGTGAGCGCCACCCCCTCAAGATGGTGTGTCTGCCAATTCCACCACTTCCGCATTTACCTATTACAATATTTGTGTTTTAACTTTTTCTTAAAACTTTAAAATTAATTAATAGCTTTTTGGATTTAGTAGTTGAAAAGCTGTAAAATAAATTTGTGAGCGTGGATGGTATCGAACCATCGACCCTTTGCTTAAAAGGCAAATGCTCTACCACTGAGCTACACGCTCATCAAATAAAAATACCTACAAATATATAAACGAATGAAAATATTTCAAAGAAGAACTTTTGATTTAGAAAAAATAATTATTGCGAATTATTTTTCTTTCGCCAGAGAATTCCAATCGGTACAAACACACAATAACCTGTTATTAGTAAAATTGGCGAAATAGTTAATGGCATAAATCCGTCCCATGGTTCTTGAGCTAGCGCGATATATCCTAATGCAATAAGTAACAATCCAATTGCTATTAGAATATAATTTTGTTTTTCGAGTGGTAATATTTTTTTTTCAGTTTTAGTTTTTACTTTACTCATAATTTTATGACAACAAAGTACAGCAATTATAGTTAAAAAAAAACCCGATATTAGGGGGTAATATCGGGTATGTCATTTAGTATGTAAAAGCTAGGGGAGGAACTTTTACAATTGACATTTAAATATACAGTTATTAATTCAGAAAAAACAAGATAAATAATATTTTTTTTATAATCTTTTATTAATATGTTCATTAAAACAACAAAGGAGTACACATGAAAAAACAATTAATATTTTCACTAATTTTTGGGATTTTACTAATTCCTATACTTACTTTTGCAGGAGATAAGAATTCCGAAAAATCTAAATCCAGTAAATCAAAAGCATGCTGTGCACAACCACTTGACGGCAAAACAGCTGGTGCAAAAAATACAAAAGAATGTGATGTAAAAACTGCACACTCTTCCAAAGGTGAAGACGCTTGCTGCAAAACTGAAAAGAAATCTTAAAGATTAATTTTTTTATTTTTGAATGGCATATTTTTCTGAAAAGAAAGTATGCCATTTTTATTTTCCCATCTTATTTCTAACTAATATTAGAAATAACCTTTTACCAAATTGTAAGTTAAATAAGCACACACCAACAAAATTATAATTCCAAATATTCTGGAAATTAATTTTATAATGCGGTCAGTTATTTTCAATTTATATTTTGTGACTAAACTAATTAGTAACAAACTCCAAAATAGACTACCACCAACAATACTACTTGCAAATGTTAAATTGTTAATTGAAGAATAATCGAACAAACGTAAACCACTTATCAAACTTGCGACAGTTGCCCAGTAAGCAATAAATCCCGGATTTGAAAAATATAATACCATCCCCATCATCACAAATTTAAAATAATTATTGTCTTTTGAGTTATCATCCTCATCGATTGATGCTTGCTTAGTTTGAAAGAAAATAGCTTTGATCCCAAATATTATAAAAATTGCAATTGAAGATATTTGTAAAATTTTATCAACTTGAGGAAGAAATAATAAACTTGAAAATCCAAGAATTGCAGCCAAGCAATAAATAAATTCCATAATTCCACTTCCAATTGCGATAAAAATTGCTGGCTTAGAATGGTGATGAAGTGCTCTAATTATTAATGCAAGATTTATCGGACCAACCGGAATGCTGGAAAAAAATCCTATTGTAAATCCAATTAACGCAATAAATGGAAGTTCAAATATCATACAGCAATTGTTTCTAAATTTTTAGCAATTTGTTCAACTTCATTATTTTGTTCTTCAATATATTTATTCAAACGATTTTCGATTTCCGAATAAGAATTTAATAACATCAACTCACTTCGCAATTTAGAAATATTTGGAATTCCTTTTAAGTATCCCGAATAATGTTTTCTCATTTCGAGAATCCCCCTTTTATTACCTTTATACTGAATTGAAAGTTTCAAATGTTTTAGTGTGATATTAATTTTTTCAAGTAAACTAATTACAGAAATTACTTTACCACTTTCCAAATATTCCTTCGCTTGTTGAAATATCCAAGGATTCTCAATTGCACCACGTGCAATCATTACTCCATCACATCCTGTATTATCAAATACATCTTTAATATCTTCCGGAGTTATTATATTTCCATTTACAAATATTGGGATAGAAACTTGAGATTTAATTTTTTCAATCCAAGAATAATCAGGAGTTCCTCTATTTGCTTGTGAACGAGTTCTGCAATGAATTGTTAATGCTTTCACGCCGGAATCTTCCAACATTTTTGAAACTTCAATAATATTTATATTCTCAGCATCCCAACCAAGTCTCGTTTTAACCGTAACTGGAATTTTAGTTTTAGAAATTACAGCTTCAACAATTTTTTTCATTTGTGGTAAATCTCTAAGTAAACCAGCACCGGCACCATTTAACGCTACATTCTTTACCCAACAGCCACAATTTATGTCGATAATGTCCGGCTCGAGCGAACTTGCAATTTCAGTTGCAACTTCCATTGAGACATCGCCACCACCATAAAGTTGAATTCCAAAAGGACGTTCTTCATTTAAAAAAAACATTTTCTCTTTTGTTTTTTCAGATTGTCGTGCGAGTCCTTCTGCATTAACAAATTCAGTGTACATAATATCGGCACCTAATTCTTTACAAATTAATCTAAAAGATATATCTGTAACATCTTCCATTGGAGCTAGAATTATTGGCCGATCGATATTTATATTTCCAATTTTCATTTTTATTTTAGATGATTAATTATTTCATCTGTCATTTCGATAGTTCCAACAAATGTTGTTGGATTTAAATCGCGAGTAACTTTAATATTTTCTGCAAGAACAATTTCAACAGCTTTATTTATTTTTGATGCCGCTTGAACTTCACCTAAATAATTTAACATCATTGCACTTGCAAGAATTATTGCACTCGGATTTGCAATATTTTTTCCGGCAATATCTGGAGCACTTCCATGAACAGCTTCAAAAATTGCTGCGGAAGTTCCAATGTTTGCACCTGGAGCGAGTCCCAATCCACCAACTAAACCTGAACAAAGATCAGAAAGTATATCACCAAATAAATTTGTAGTAACAATTACATCAAATTGTAACGGATTTAAAACTAATTGCATTGCCATGTTGTCGACAATTATATCGTTCGATTCTATTTCCGGATATTTTGCTGCAACTTCTTTTGCAACATCCAAAAATAACCCGCCGGAAAATTTCATAATATTTGCTTTATGAACAATTGTAACTTTTTTGCGATTATTTTTTTTTGCAAAATCAAAAGCTGCTTCAACAATTCTCTGTGAACCAAAACGAGTTATAATTCCAATTGTTTCAGCTGCATTTTTTTGCTGATCTACATAATGTTCAATTCCGGAATAAAATTCTTCGATATTTTCCCTGAAAACCACTAAATCAACATTTGAATATCTTGAGGAAACACCTTTGTAAGATTTTGCAGGACGTAAATTAATATAAAGATCAAATTCTTTTCTAAGTGCAACATTTATACTTCTGAATCCTTTTCCCAATTGAGTTGTGAGAGGACCTTTTAAGGCGATTTTATTTTTCCGAATTGATTCCAAAGTTGGCTCAGGTAGCGGATCTTTGAATTTTTCAATTCCAACAAGACCGGCAAATTGAGTATCCCAATTAATCGAAACGCCAGTTGCTTCAATAACTCGAACTGCCGATTCAACAATACTTGGACCAATTCCATCCCCTGGAATTAAAGTGATATTATGCATTATTTTTTATAAATATATCGAACTTATTATCCTTTATCAATTGATTTAACAACAATCCAACTTCCCTTTTGATTTATCAAAACATTCTTTTCCTTCTTTAAAAGAAAAGTATGCGAGACCAAATGCGCCGAGTGTATCTGTAAATCTAAAATGTGTTAATTCGAAAATAGCACTCGATAGCAAAAGTATCACGGACATATAAATACAAATTTTCGTGCAGTTTGCATCTGCAATAATTGGTTGCGATGAAAGTTTATTCCCAACTTTTAGTTTTTGATTATAAAGAATAATCATCACAACAATTGAAATTAAGGAAATTACAATTCCCCAAAATGAAGAAACCGGAATTTTATTTTCAGCCAAATTAAATATTGCAGTTAAAATAATTCCTACTGTAAATAAATAAAATGAGATTCCAGTTATTTGCAGTGCAGTTCTTTCAAATTTATCGGTGGCAACTTCATTATATTTTCTAATTCTCAAAATCATATGAGTTATTCCAATTCCCGATAACATTTCAATAAAACTATCAATACCGAAACCAAAAAGTGTTAACGATTCATCTTTGATTCCAAAATAAACTGAAATTATCCCTTCAATTAGATTGTAAATAATTGTAATAACTCCCAAAACTAATGCTGTTGAAAATAATTTATTCTTTTCGATTTGGTACATTTATGTTTAATTAATTAAGTTAATAACAAAATAATGTAAGTTAAAATCCTGCTTAATAATATGAATAAATATTTCTGCAGAATTAATAGAGTTTAATATCTCCCTAAATTGTTATTTGATAGTTATTTCCATAAATTTGCTTTGTGAAAATAGCAACAATTATATTCTCTGTTTATATTTTGATTTTATCGAGTATGCCTTGCAACGATAATGGTCTGCACAACTATAATAATTCCAATCATTCCTCTGCAAGTTCAATAATCCATGAAGCACAAAGTAGCCAGTCCGAAAACTGCACACCATTTTGTTTTTGCGATTGTTGTGGAATTTCTTGCAACTACCAAAGTTTCAAATCAAAAATGGATTTTATTATTCCTGCTGCAGAGCAAAATAATTCTTTTTACAAATCCACTGTTCTTTTAGATGTTTCCTTTTCAATTTGGCAACCGCCAAAAATTAGTTAAACTATATTTTCATTTTCCGTTAACCGGAAACAAAAATGTTATTGTGTAAATTACAGTAACTATTTTTCATTTAACTAATTATATTTTCATGCTAAATAAAATAATTTCATTTTCAATACAAAATAAACTTTTAGTCGGGCTTTTTGTTTTAGGACTTATTGGTTACGGCAGTTACCAACTTACACAACTGCCAATTGATGCCGTGCCTGACATCACCGACAATCAGGTGCAAGTAATAACCGTTACTCCTTCGTTGGGTGCTCCCGATGTGGAACGGCTCATTACTTTCCCCATTGAACAAGCCAACAGCAATATTCCTGGGCTAAAAGAAATTCGTAGTTTTTCACGGTTCGGACTTTCGCTAATCACCATCGTATTTGATGATGATGTAGATATTTATTGGGCAAGACAACAAGTAACAGAACGGTTAAAAATAGCAGAGCAGCAAATTCCAATCGGTATTGGTTCGCCAGAGTTAGCACCTGTAACAACTGGTTTAGGTGAAATTTACCAATATGTTTTGAAACCGAAACACGGTTATGAAGCCAAGTATAACGCAACCGAATTGCGGACAATTCAAGATTGGATTGTAAAACGACAATTAATAAGTGTAAAAGGTGTTGCCGATGTAAGCAGTTTTGGTGGACGAGTGAAGCAGTATGAAATAGCTATCAACCCAAACAATCTAAAATCTTACGGCATAACTATTAACGATGTGTTTACAGCATTGGAGAAAAACAATGAAAATACAGGTGGTGCATACATTGAAAAAGCATCAACCGTTTTATATATCCGTGCCGAAGGATTGATAGGAAACATTGACGACATAAAAAATATTGTGGTGAAAAACACCGCCAATGGAACACCACTTTTAATAAACGATGTAGCCGAAGTTCGTATTGGAAACGCCACCAGATATGGTGCAATGACATATAATGATGAAGGCGAAGTTGCAGGAGCAGTAGTAATGATGTTGAAAGGCGATAACAGCAGCAGGGTAATTAAAGATGTAAAAGAAAAAATTATTCAAATCAGAAAAACTTTGCCCGAAGGTGTTGAGTTAGAACCATTCCTTGACAGAACAAAAATGGTGAACAGTGCCATAGACACAGTTACAAAAAACTTACTGGAAGGTGCTTTAATTGTAATCCTAATATTGGTTTTGTTTCTTGGAAATTTGAGAGCAGGCATAATCGTTTCCTCTGTAATTCCTTTATCAATGCTGTTTGCCGTAATAATGATGAATATGTTTGGCGTAAGTGGAAACCTTATGAGTTTGGGAGCTTTGGACTTTGGTTTAATTGTGGACGGTGCAGTAATTATAGTAGAGGCGTGTATGTTTCAGTTACACATTTCAAGGCAACAAAAAGTTTCTCAACTTCAAATGGACGACATTGTTTACAGCACTTCCACAAGAATGAGAAACGCTGCGGTATTTGGTGAGTTGATAATTCTTGCGGTGTATTTACCAATTTT
>Ga0049085_10000124_pt1 | contig 32437 bp, 37 predicted proteins | sample GreLakmeSU08MSRF_FD_66721 | JGI IMG/M metagenome (GOLD analysis project Ga0049085, IMG submission 66721) | Freshwater lentic microbial communities from great Laurentian Lakes, MI, USA - Great Lakes metaG SU08MSRF | ecosystem: Environmental > Aquatic > Freshwater > Lake | place: Great Lakes... | reverse complement strand
CGCTCGTTTTGGCGGCTTGCGTGGTGTTGCTAACGCTAGTATTGAAGAGTTGCTTGGGGTAGAGGGTATCTCGCAGGTTTTAGCTGAACAAATTTACCGTCAATTGCATTAACCACAATGAATATATCCCTCTACATAGCGTTTAGTTTATGCTTGCGGGATGCCTTTTAATTTACCGATTGCATTAACTTGGTTGCGGGTTGGCGCAATTCCAATCATTGTTGGCATTTTCTATTTGCCTAATAGCTGGCTAACCCCTTTCGAAAAAAACCTACTTGGCACTGTTCTTTTTGTTTTAGCTGCCTTAACTGATTGGCTTGATGGTTTTTTAGCACGGCGTTGGGGTCAAGAATCTTCTTTTGGTGGCTTTCTTGATCCAGTAGCTGATAAATTAATTGTCACTGCGGCCTTGTTGGTTTTATTAAATATGGACCGTGTACAAGTATGGGTTGCGCTAGTTATTATTGGCCGTGAAATTACGATTTCAGCTTTACGGGAATGGATGGCGCAAGTTGGCGCATCACGCAGTGTGGCAGTGCATTTTGTGGGTAAACTAAAAACAGTGGCACAGTTAGTGGCAATTCCCTTTTTATTGCTTAACGATACCTTATTTGGCTGGCTTGATTGCGCGCGGGTAGGCACATGGTTAATCTGGGTTGCTGCTTTGTTAACTCTGTGGTCGATGTTTTATTACTTACAAAAAGCCTTCCCCCAATTAGTAGATAAGCAGTAAAGAGCCAAGTGGAGCAATTATTTGCTAAACTAATGCCCTGTTACGCGGGAATAGCTCAGTTGGTAGAGCGCAACCTTGCCAAGGTTGAGGTCGCGAGTTCGAGCCTCGTTTCCCGCTCCAAGTTCGATGGGAGGCCCTAAAAAGCTTCCCATTTTGATTCCTGAATTTGGTGCGTTGGCCGAGTGGTTAGGCCGGAGCCTGCAAAGCTTCTTACGGGGGTTCGATTCCCTCACGCACCTCCAGTTACAACTGAAATAACAAGCAAGTGGAAGCAAAATTAAGCGCTTGACGAATTACAAATGCGCCCTAAAATAAACCAACTTATTTTGCTTTTCAGATGAAAGTTACTGTTATGCGCAAGTTCCTTATTAGTTGTTTGTTTACTAGTATGTTAATCGCTTGTGCTAGCTCGGGTTCGGGTGATATAGCTACTGGCACCCCCGATGAAATCAATCAAACTCAGGCAGAATTATTGGGCGGCTTACCGTTGCCTAATGGTGCACGCATTATTGGCGCTGATTCTTTAATTATAGGTAGAGGCGATAGTTGGGTTGGTCGTGTAGTGCTTAGTGGCCTACAAACCCCCACCGATATTTACGCATTTTTTCAGTCAGAATTTCCTAAAGCAGGTTGGACTACCATAAGTGCGGTAAAGGCGAAATGGAGTATTTTGGTTTTTACAAAAGGTGATCGTACCGTTTTGGTTGAGGTTGCCGACGGTTCGCTTACAGGGCCTAAGGCGCAAATCATTATTACGTCATCACCAAAAAATGCAAACGTAGTAGCACCACCAAAGAAGTAATTTTTAGATAAGCTCAACGTATCTAGCGTAGTAAGCCCATTCACCTAACAAGCGCAAACTAGCTGTTATATTGGCTTACAGGCCTTGCGCACGAATTAAGCCTACCGCCTGACCTTCAATCGCAAAGTTAGGTTGGCGGGCATCGACGAAAATATTTTTAAAGTCGGGATTTTCAGCTTGTAATTCAATCACGATGCCCTGTGCAGTCTTTCTTTGCTGCCAGCGCTTCACAGTGACTTCATCATCAAGTCTAGCTACAACGATATCGCCATTGCGAACTTCGCTGGTTTTTTTCACTGCTAAATAATCACCATCAAAGATGCCAGCATCGCGCATGCTCATTCCATTTACTTTTAATAAATAATCGGCGCCTTTACTAAAGAGGCTAGGATCAACTGGCACATGTTTCTCAATATGTTCAATTGCCATGATGGGAGAGCCTGCGGCAACACGACCAATGAGGGGGAGGGTTAATTGTTGCAAGGCTCCAGAGGGTAATGCCATTTGGTAGGCTAGGTGCGCCCGACTTTGGGTATGTTTGGGGGGAATGCGAATGCCGCGTGAAGTGCCAGGGCTTAATTCAACATAACCTTTGCGAGCCAGGGCACGCAGATGCTCTTCAGCCGCATTAGCCGAGGCAAACCCTAGGCGGGTTGCAATTTCAGCACGGGTTGGAGGTAAGCCACTTTCTTCAATCGATTGAGAAATTAGGGCCAAAATCTCACCCTGCCGAGGGGTCAATTTGGGTAAATTTTGAAATTCGACTGTATTTATGTCCATACTGATATTGTATACAGTAGTTTTGATAGTTCAAGAACTTTTATTAGCTTAAGCGCCCCCCAATGAGGCAAATTCACCACAAAGTCCTTAAAAAGGCCAAAATTTACCCTAAGCAGCGCAACTATCGTCACTAACTTTAGTTTTTAGGCGCTTGGGCCCAGTTCAATTCAGCACGAAATTTAAGCGCTGGGTAAGCTTTTTTGCTAGAATAGCCCCCTTATCTGTAGTTTGATAAGGCTTAGATAGTATTTTTAAGTTAGTCGTATTAGGTTTTAAGTGCAGTTTTCCTACAATTTGTTGCCACCCTTGTCATACTGGCTGCCGACTTCATCACCATCAGAAGTTAGCAAGACGCCCAGATGACTTTATCCAGAAGGAGTGTTAGATGCGTCATTATGAAATAGTCTTTATCGTCCATCCGGACCAAAGCGAGCAAGTGCCCGCGATGATTGAACGTTACAAAGCAGTGTTAACTGCCGCGGGCGGAAAAGTTCATCGCATCGAAGATTGGGGACGTCGGCAGATGGCTTACATGATCGATAAACTTGCCAAAGCCCATTATGTTTGTATGAATATTGAGTGCGACCAGAAAACTCTGGAAGAGCTCGAGCATGCATTCAAATTTAACGATGCTGTTTTGCGACACCTCATCATCAAAGCTAGTAAGGCCGAAGTAGAGCCTTCCATCATGATGAAAGAAGTGCAGCGCGAAGATGCCCGTAAACAAGCTCAAACCGACGCACCTGTTGCGGCGGAATTAGACCATTAATTAAAGAGAAATACGGAGGCGATAGAGCGTAAGCAAGTAGCGGAACGGCGTTGAATCACTTCACCCTAACTGCTTCCTTGGTGTCCAAAGACGCGATTCGATTTACACCGGCAGGTCTACCCGTTATGCATTGCCAACTTGAACATGTTGGCGAGGCAAGCGAAGTAGCAATGCCAAGGAAAATTCAGATGAGTGTTGAGGCAATTGCAATTGGCCCTGTACAAGGGGCTTTAGAGCAAATGAACTTAGGTAGCGTGGCTGTATTTGAAGGATTTTTGGCCCCCAAAACCTTGCGCAATCAGCGTCTTGTATTTCATATTACCCATATTCAATTGAAAGATTAAAGAGGAAATCATTATGGCGTTTGGAAAGAAACCCGATTTCAAAAAGAAACCAGCACAGAACCCATTGTTTAAACGGAAGCGTTATTGCCGTTTCACGGTTGGTGGTGTTGAACAAATCGATTACAAAGATATCGATACTTTGAAAGATTTTATTGGCGAGAATGCAAAAATTACTCCTGCCCGTTTAACTGGTACTAAAGCAAAATTTCAGCGACAGTTAGATACTGCGATTAAGCGTGCCCGTTTCCTGGCCTTGTTGCCATATTCAGATCAACACAAGAAATAATTCGGAGCCCTTAATGCAAATCATTCTCTTAGAAAAAGTAACCAACCTAGGTAACCTAGGTGATGTAGTGCGAGTAAAAGATGGCTATGCACGTAATTTTCTTATTCCTCAACGTAAAGCTCGGCGGGCAACTGAATCGGCAATTGCCGATTTTGCATCGCGCCGTGCCGAATTAGAAAAGCTTGCTGCCGCAAAGCTGTCGGCTGCTCAAGCAATTGGCTTAAAACTCGATGGCCTGGTTTTGGAAATTAATCAAAAGGCAGGGGTTGATGGGCGTTTGTTTGGTTCGGTAACCAACCACGATATTGCAGATGGCTTAAAGGCTAAAGGTTTTGAAATCGAAAAATCTTTTGTGCGCATGCCAACGGGGCCTTTGAAAATTGTTGGTGATCATTCAGTAGCAGTTGCAGTTCATACCGATGTGATTTCAAACATCGTGATTCGTGTGATTGGCGAACAGGCTTAATATAGCCTTATGGCTGAATCCCGTTCCCGTTCCATTACGCTTAATCCTGGTATGGCGGGATCAGGGGATGCAGTACTGCAAGCCTTAAAAGTCCCCCCCCATTCGGTAGAGGCTGAACAGTCGCTATTGGGGGGTTTACTGCTGGATAACACAGCCTGGGATCGACTTGGTGGGGCGCTAGGCGAGGTTGATTTTTATCGACCTGAACATGCATTAATTTTTCGAGTAATACAAAATTTAATTGGCGATAACCATCCTGCTGATGTAATTACGGTGAATGAGTCAATTAAGTCGGAGCAGGGTGGTGAACTAGTCGGCATCGACTACCTGAATTCCTTAGCCCAAAACACCCCTAGCGCTGCCAATATCAAAGGCTATGCCGAAATTGTGCGCGACCGCAGTATTTTGCGGCGACTCATTGCAGTTTCTGACAGTATTGTGAATTCCGCTTTTGTGCCCGAAGGCCGTTCAGTTCGCACTTTATTAGATGAAGCAGAGTCACGTATTTTGCAAATTGGTGAAGAGGGTAGTCGTAAGGCCGATTACCTTGAAATTGAACCACTCTTACAAGAGGTCGTCGCGCGTATTGATGAGCTTTATAACCGCCAAGGCGGCAGCGATATTACGGGTATTGCCACAGGGTTTATCGATTTAGATAAACAAACGAGTGGTTTGCAAAAAGGAGATTTGGTAATTGTTGCTGGCAGACCCTCAATGGGCAAAACCTCTCTAGCACTAAATATCGCTGAAAATGTAGCCTTGGTTGAGGGCTTGCCAGTGGTAGTGTTCTCGATGGAAATGTCGGGCACCCAATTAGCATCTCGACTGTTAGGTTCTGTCGGACGTGTTGATCAGTCGCGTATGCGTACTGGCAAATTACAAGATGATGAATGGCCACGGGTTACCGATGCGATTGCTCGTTTAAGTAATACCCATATCTTGATTGATGAATCGGGCGCTTTATCAAGCTTAGAGTTACGCGCTAGAGCCCGCCGCCTTGCCCGTAATTTTGGTGGAACGCTGGGTTTAGTGATCGTCGATTACCTTCAATTAATGAGTGGCAGCGGCAGTGCCAGCTCTGAAAATCGCGCAACCGAGATTTCAGAAATTTCTCGTTCTTTAAAATCGCTGGCCAAAGAATTGCAATGTCCCGTGTTGGCATTGTCCCAATTAAATCGTGGCTTAGAGCAACGCCCCAACAAGCGCCCAATCATGTCTGATTTACGCGAGTCTGGTGCAATAGAGCAAGATGCCGATTTAATTATGTTTATTTATCGCGATGAGGTTTATCACCCCGATACCACTACTGATAAAGGCGTAGCGGAAATTATCATTGGCAAGCAACGGAATGGACCGATTGGTACGATTCGCCTTAGCTGGCAAGGGCCGTATACGAAGTTTGATAATTTAGCCTTAGGTGCAGGCGGCTTTTCATCTGGAAATGGTTCGAGCAGCCCTAGTAGCGGCAACTTCACGGGGTACGAACCCTTTTAATTACGCCGTTTTAGTTGGGCACTATGCGTCTAGCTTCAGTAAAGCGTGCTGCCCAATAAGGTGTATCGATTCGCTCTAAACGGACGGTCCCCCCTGCGCTGGGCGCGTGTACAAAACGACCTTGCCCTACATAAATACCTGCATGAGAATACTTTTCGCCAGTGGTATTAAAAAAGATTAAGTCACCTGGTGCTGGTGCTTGTTGACCAATGCCGCTCCCTTTTCTACTCATTTCTTCAATCGTTCGCGGTAGTCGAATTGAAACCGCTTTGTTGTAAACATAAACAATTAAACCGCTACAGTCGAAGCCGCCATCTGGAGTATTACCTCCAAAGCGATATGGTACGTCGACTAAGCCAACAGCCGCAATCGAAATATCTTCCGCGCCTACACTGGCGTCTTCCTTAAACTGACTCACCCGTGCCGAAGAAAATGACGAGGGTTGATTAGAGCGACTCCCAAACATGCCGCAGGCCGTTAGACCAAAAACAGCAAGACCAATCAGCAGACGTAAGCGATAGTTATAAGGCTTCAGCTGCATGATCGGCAAGGCGCGAGCGCTCGCCACGGGCTAGAGTCACATGACCGCTATGGCGCCAACCCTTGAAGCGGTCGACAACATAGGTCAGGCCAGATGAGCCTTCTGTTAAATAGGGAGTGTCGATTTGGGCAATATTACCTAAGCAAATAATTTTTGTCCCCGGACCAGCTCGTGTTACTAAGGTTTTCATTTGCTTGGGTGTCAAGTTTTGCGCCTCATCAATAATGACAAACTTACTCACAAAGGTTCTGCCGCGCATGAAGTTCATGCTTTTCACTTTAATGCGTGAGCGAATGAGTTCTTGAGTGGCAGCACGACCCCACTCACCAGCATTATCTTCATTGCGATGCAAGACTTCTAGATTGTCATCAAAGGCGCCCATCCAAGGTTGCATTTTTTCTTCTTCAGTTCCTGGTAGAAACCCAATATCTTCGCCTACAGGTACGGTGGCACGAGTAATAATAATTTCGTTATAGCGCTTACTATCAAGTACCTGTTCAAGTCCAGCGGCTAGTGCTAAGAGAGTTTTTCCAGTTCCCGCCTGTCCAAGCAGAGTGACGAAATCAACGTCGGGGTTCATTAGCACATTCATGGCAAAGTTTTGCTCGCGATTGCGTGCTGTGACACTCCAGACATTATTTTTTTGATGCGAGAAATCGCGCAGCGTTTGCAAGAGCGCAGTTTTACCGTTAATTTCTCTTACTTGTGCATAAAAGGGTGTCGAGCCATCAGGATTTTCTTGATAGACAAATTGGTTAACCAACATACTGGGTACTAATGGACCAGTTACGCGATAAAACATGGAGCCTGACTTAACATCAGACCAACTTTCCATAGCTTTACCATGTTTTGGCCAAAAATCAGATGGCAAATGCATGACTCCCGTGTACATTAAGTCACGATCTTCTAATACCTGATCGTTAAAATAGTCTTCTGCAGGTAAACCTAGAGCACGTGCCTTAATGCGCATATTGATATCTTTCGATACCAAAACAACCTCTTGTTCAGGTTTGATTTGCTTCAGCTCACGCACCACCCCAAGAATTAAGTTATCACCTTTGCCTTCAGGCAGGCCTTCGGGCAAGACATGGGTAAATAATTGGGTTTGGAAAAAAAGCCGACCTGAAACGTCGGAATGACCCAGTTTATTTAAAGGGATGCCTTCTTCAAGGGTACCCGTAGTACCAGCAATCAATTGATCAAGTGAGCGACTCACCATACGGGCGTTGCGCGCGACTTCGCTCATCCCCTTTTTATGGTTATCGAGCTCCTCTAAAGTAGTCATCGGTAAATACAAATCGTGCTCATCAAAACGGAAGAGGGAGGCAGGGTCATGCATTAGGACATTGGTATCAAGCACAAACAAAGTGGGTGGTCCAGTGCGAATAATGCGTTTTGAATTTTTATTTTCAGTTTGCTTTAGGCGGTGATCACCTTTAATTTTTTCTAGTGCTAATTCTGCGGCCGATAAATCAACTTGGGCACTATTGGCCCAATCGGCTGGACTGAGAGTCTCAAGATCAACTTGCAGATCTAAGAGGGTATCAATCATATTTTTTGCTACAGGGGCGGGCCTTTGTTTTAAATCTGGAGTTTCCTTTCGGTTCAATTTGACTTGGTCGGCAATTTGAGTCGGAAGTGGTGGCAAAGGCATGCAGGGCTCCTAAAAGAAAAAACCGCCAGGCAAAAAGCGATGGCGGTCGAGATAAAAACGAAAAAAATTAACAAAACTAAGGGGGAGGTTCAGCATACTCGGCTTAAATTCGCCAAGACTGATGATCAAACCATACCATCGTTTCCGGTGCATATGCCCTTACTTTACCTCAATTTTTTCGCAATGCAAGGGCTTTATTTACGGTTTTATTGAATTGCTTGAGCTGCTTGCAAAACCTCGGCTGCATGGCCCGGCACTTTGAGGCCACGCCATTCTTTGCAGAGCTTGCCTGTTGAATCAAAGAGAAAGGTGCTGCGTTCGATGCCCCGCACTTGCTTGCCATACATATTTTTTTGCTTCATTACGCCAAAGAGGTTGCAGAGCTTTTCTTCAGTATCAGCCACTAATTCGAAGGGAAGGTCCATTTTTTGGCGAAAATTATCATGCGATTTAAGGCTATCACGGGATACACCTACGACCAAGGTATTGGCTTTGCTAAAGGCGTCAATTGCATCGCGAAACTCGCCCGCTTCAACTGTGCATCCCGGGGTTGAATCTTTAGGGTAAAAATATAAAACTAGCTTTCGACCTGCATACGCCGCAGGCGAGAATGTGCGTTGCGAAGTTGCGGGGATATTGCAATTTGGTAAACGTTGGCTAATAGTAATGCTCATATCAATCCTCTAAGGTTAAAAAAGTATTTCAAAACGGCTTATGGGAACACCATTAATTCACCACTACGATTTGGCACCGTGCCCCAATTTAATGGACAAGTCGCTATTTTATCGAGTTGTTGAGTGGCTACCCACGATTGGTGTAGTTCACCCAGAGTTACCAATTGATGACCTTGTAATAACCAGCCCTCGACTAATTCTACGAAAGCAGGCAAGAGCTTTTGCCCCTCTAGTTCGGCATGGAGCGTAAAGACTTGATCGTTGGGGTTACTTTGGGTCAGACTTAATAGGTGTCGCACGGCAGCAAGGGCATCCATACCATCAACACCAATCAGTTCATCTAGGGTCGGCAAGGTAGTTGGGTATTGAATGCACTGGCTTCGCCGCGGTTTTTCGCCAATACTTTCTGGAGGGAAAGAGAGGCGATAGGGCACTAAATTGAGGGGTGCACGGCCGTCTGAAGCATATTTTAAACCCCAGCTATCTAGTTGCTCAAGCGCTACCTCATTCATTTGCCAACCAGCCGCACCAGCCGTGCTTGGTGGGCGACGAAAAATTTCTTGAAAGCGATCGTAGGCTCGCTGCATTTGTTTGAGGGTCCATTTAGCATTGCGGTTACGAACTCCATCGTGCCATGCAACATGATCCCAAGCGTGAATCCCAGTTTCATGGCCAGCTCGATGAATTGCTTGCATTTCTTTGTATGCTAATTGGCCAATATCGGGACCGGGTAATAAAACACCATAAAGCAAAGTGCGAATACCATAATGTTCTAAGACTGAAGTTCGCCCCACTTTTCTTAAGAAACCAGGCCGAAATATACGTTTGAGTGCCCAGCCCGTATGGTCTGGGCCAAGACTAAAAAGAAAGGTAGCGCGTAGGTGTAACTGCTCGAGCACGCGGGCTAAATTGGGTACGCCTTCTCGTGTGCCGCGCAGCGTATCAACATCCACCTTGAGGGCGATTTTTGCCATAGACTAAGTAGTAGACTTAATTATCTTGGTCGACTAAGTTCCGTGCCTTAGGAACATCGTGGCGATAGGCTTCAAAAATATATTTCAAAGCATCTTGCATGTTCGTGCTTGGCCGCCAATCTAACTCACTCATTGTGTTATCGATTGCAGGTACCCGATTTTGGACATCTTGATAGCCTTCGCCATAATAAGCGTTAGAGGTCGTTTCAATAATCTTGACTTGTTGCGCAGTTTTTGCGTACTCGGGCATGCTGCAGGCAATCTCCAGCATCATGCTTGCTAACTCACGTACTGAATGATTATTTTTTGGATTACCTATATTAAATATCTTGCCATTTGCGATGTCATCAGTATTAGCGAGAATTTTCATCAGCGCATCGATACCGTCATCTACATAGGTAAACGCACGCTTTTGCTCACCTCCATCAACTAAATTAATCGGCTCGCCACGCACAATATGCCCTAAAAATTGGGTTACAACGCGCGATGAGCCTTCTTTTGGTGTGTAAATACTATCAAGACCTGGACCAATCCAGTTAAAAGGGCGAAATAAGGTAAAGCGCAGACCTTCCATGCCATAACCCCAAATAACCCGATCCATTAATTGTTTGGAGCAAGCGTATATCCAGCGTTGTTTATGAATTGGGCCATAGACTAAATTTGAAGTTGTTGAGTCAAACTCAGCATCACTGCACATCCCATAGACTTCAGAGGTTGAGGGAAAGACCAAATGTTTTTTGTATTTAACTGCTGAACGCACAATCGGTAAGTTGGCTTCGAAGTCGAGCTCAAAAACACGTAGCGGTTGTTGTACATAAGTTGCTGGGGTCGCAATCGCCACTAGCGGCAAGATAACATCGCACTTACGAACGTGATACTCGACCCATTCACGATTAATGGTGATGTCGCCTTCAAAGAAATGCATACGTGGATTACTCAGCAAATCGCTGAGACGATCATTTTGCATATCCATGCCATACACTTCCCAATCGGTTGTCGCAAGGATCCGCTTGGAAAGGTGGTGGCCAATAAAGCCATTAACCCCAAGAATGAGGATTTTTTTCATTGGTGCTGCCTCGTCTAAAAAATTGAATACAAATGCACGCTAGGCGGGATACCAGCTCAGGATCTCAATGACCCGCTGATCGCCACAAATGCCAAACACCTGATTATCAACCATCTGCACACCCGGCTTACTAAGCTGGATTTGAGGGGGCGGTGAAGCCAATAAAACCGAGCTTGCCAAGATCATTTGCTGGCCTTGCCAAGTCGTAAAGGCGCCAGGATAAGGGGGCGCAACTGCGCGAATCAAATTATGAATCGATTGCGCTGTTTGCGACCAGTCTACTTTGCCATCAGCGGGTTTACGACCACCGAAGTAACTACCTTCTTCAAGATGATTGGGCAAGCGTGTTATTTCCCCTAGTAACAGTTGCGGTAGAGCAGTTTGTATCACTTGAACCGCCGCTGCGCTAACCTTTGCGAAGACTGCAGTAGCAGTGTCATTTGGCCCAATGGCAACGCGTTCTTGGCCAATAAGATCACCGGCATCGGGTTTAGTTTCCATGACGTGTAAGGTGGCACCAGTTTCAGTTTCGCCGTGCAAAATGGCCCAATTAACAGGGGCACGACCTCGATACTTGGGTAAAAGTGAGCCATGCATATTAAGCGCGGCAATACGTGCACAAGCTAAAAGTGGTGCAGGAATTAAGTAGCGATAATAAAAAGAAAAAATATAGTCTGGCTGAAGGGTTTGCAAACGCGGTAAAAGAGAATTTAATTCATTGGCGTACGGCTGAAGATAAGGAATATTTTTTTTCTGACAGAGTTCTACTACACTCGCAAACCAGATATTTTCATTAGGGTCATCGGCGTGGGTGATAACCAAATCAACTTGCATTCCTGCCCCTAGGAGCGCTTGCAAGCAATTCACGCCAACATCATGATAGGCAAAAACAACTGCGCGCATAGCAATAACTTAAGACTTTTCGAGTACGGCTTGCACTACATAACGAGGCCGCTGTCGAATCTGTTGGTATATACGCCCAATGTATTCACCTAATAAACCAAGCCCAAATAACATCACACCGATGAGGAAAAAGGTCAATGCAAAAAGGGTAAATACGCCCTCAACCTCAGCGCCAATAATAAAGCGCCGAATTAAGAGATAGGCAAATAAACTGCCAGCAGCCAAGGCTAAAAGCATGCCAAGGATAGAAAAAATTTGTAGTGGCACAACCGAAAAACCAGTGACTAAATCAAAGTTAAGGCGAATCAGTTGATAAACACTATATTTTGATTCGCCCGCAAACCGCTCTTCATGTTGTACGCTGATTTCAGTGGGATTAGTAGCAAAGGTGTAAGCGAGGGCAGGAATAAAGGTATTACTTTCATTACACTTCCCAACCAAATCAATAATGCGTCTTTGATAGCCGCGCAACATACAACCTTGATCGGTCATGGTGATGTGGGTAATCTTTTCCCGTAAATGGTTCATTAGGCGTGATGCGCCTTTACGAAATAAAGTATCTTTACGATTAGTACGAATCGTACCCACGTAGTCATGTCCGGCAATTAATTCTTGAACTAGCGCATCAATCTCTTCAGGGGGATTTTGTAAGTCAGCATCTAAAGTAATAATGTATTCACCGCGGGCGTATTCAAAGCCAGCCATGATCGCCATATGTTGACCAAAATTATTCTGGAATAACACTACCCTTGTCGTATCGGGCCGCGCTTCAAATTGCTGGCCTAACATTGCGGCAGAACGATCACGGCTACCATCATTAATAAAAATAATTTCGTACTGTAGTTGACGTTTTTCGGCAAGCGCATCGAGCGCAGGATAGAGGCGACTAAAGAGCGCTGGTAAGCCCGGCTCTTCGTTGTATACCGGCACAATAATACTTAATTGTGGTGCATTGAGGGGTGAATTGAGTGGCATAGAGACCGTCATGGCGTAATTATGCGCTAGGCTTTACGCTGTCCTTCTAAAACCTGCAAGAATGCCGCGCAAATTCGCTTTACATCGGCATCGCTCATGGCGGGAAATAGAGGTAAGGTCAAAATAGAGCGGCCAATAACTTCAGCCACTGGAGTGGATTCCGCTAGATACCCTAATTTACGATACAGCGTGAAGTTGGTAATAATCGGATAGTGCACACCCGTACCAATGCCAAGCGCTTTTAATTCGCTCATGATCTGTGCCCGTTCAACTTGCAATTGTTGTAAAGGTAGCAGCACTTGAAATAAATGCCAGTTAGTATCAGTAAAATTTTCGGGCGGTAGTTGCAGGTCAAAGCCCTTAAGTGCACTTGTATTTAATCCGGCATTTAACAATTCAAAATACAGTTTTACAATGGCTACACGACGCGCTTGAAAAGTAGGCAGATTTTTAAGCTGGTGTAAACCAATTACGGCATTGATATCGGTGAGATTATCTTTACCCCCCAAGACATCAACATCCATACCATCAGGGCCGTATCGCGTAAGACCTTGCAGGCGGAGTTTTTCAGCTAAGGCAGTTTCGTGCACATGATTGAGTACTAAGCAACCTCCTTCAACCGTGGTCAGATTTTTATTAGCCTGAAAACTAAAGCTGACTAAATCGCCAATGCTACCAATTCGTTTTCCACCCCATTGCGAGCCAAATGCTTGCGCAGCGTCTTCAATTACACGTAGCTGATGGCTTTTAGCAATGGCATACAACTCATCTATGTTCACCGGTAAGCCAGCCAAATAAACTGGCATGATGGCTCGCGTTTGCGGGGTAATAGCAGCGGCAATAAGCTTCAGATCAAGATTACGTGTATGCGGATCGATATCGACAAATACGGGTTTAGCGCCTACCGATAAAATGACATTGGCTGTGGCAACCCAAGATAGCGGCGTGGTGATCACTTCATCACCTGCGCCAATACCTGCTATTTGCAAGGCAATTTTCATTGTGGCCGTGCCATTAGCAAAGCAACGCACTGGTCGGCCGCCAAAATAGTGACTTAACTCGGCTTCAAATTCAGCGACTTTAGGCCCAGAGGTCACCCAGCCCGATTGCATGACTGCAGCTACCGCAGCAATCGTAGCCTCATCAAAGCTAGGCCGAGTAAAGGGTATAAAGTCTGATGGCGAAATCGAGCTTAAGGTGGTTTTTTCGTTCATTAGACTATTTTCGCAAACTTGGGTGAGCTACCACCACTCGCCTAGAGTCACGCCCAATTTCTTGCATTGGCAAGCCTGCTTTTTGCAAAGCGGTATATTGTTCTGGCACCATCATGGCATAAGCAGTAGGTTCGTTTTGCCAGTGTTCAATAAACTTATCTAAGGTAGGTATCCAGCGGGTTGGCTCTTGTGTGACACCAAATTCGAGCTCATCGGGGAACTCTACCATTATCATGGTTCTGCCAAGATAAAAGGGGAAAGTGTGATCCAAAATACGTACGGAATAAATCGTGGCATCAACTGGAATTAGTGGGCGTATTTGTGCTGCTAAATCGACCCCAGAGACTGCCCGACCCAAAGCTTCATGGCCGGTGCCCGCAATGGTACAAGTGAGAAAAAAGCCCATGGCATAACAATAAATACTGGCCAGTGCATGATGCTTAGCTAAAAGTGCTGTTGTCAGACTAAACAGGATTAAAACGACTAAAGCGCTAATGACCCACTGCGTATAGGTGGCATAAGCCAATAACTCATCGGGTTTAGCCTCAAATCCAATCAGAGGTAAAAAAGCAAAACCAATTAAACCTAGCAGCACAAAAAATATCGCCTGCACCTTCCAGCCAATTAATAAGCCATTACGCTCACCTAAGCCGCGATCAAGTACATAGCCAGCTAGCAAAGCTAGCGCTGGAAAGGTGGGCATGATGTAACCCGGTAGCTTAGATTGCGATAAGCTAAAGAAGCCCAAAATAACTAGTACCCAGCAACTTAATAAAACTAAATTAGAAAATTGAGTATGGTTCTGCTTGCGGCGCTGTTGCCATGCTTGACACACTCCGCTAATGGCTTGCGGCAGCCATGGTAGAAAGCCGAGCAACAGAAAGGGCAGGAAAAAATAGATCGGCCCCGGACGACTATGTTCTTCTTGTGTAAAGCGCTGAAAGTGCTCATTTATAAAAAAGAATTGGGCAAACTCAGGGTTACGGATTGAGACCAAAATAAACCAAGGGGCAGTAATGGCGAGTAATAGTAGTAAGCCCTTTAATAAGTTCAACTCTTTCCAAATGCGCCAATTCCAATTGGCAAGGGAATACACCACAAAAACCATGGCGGGTAGCGCAATACCAATTAAACCTTTGCTCAGGGTCGCTAGGGCCATGGCGCTCCAGCAGCCCAACATCCAACGATTGCGTAGGTGGGGGCGATCAGTATGTTGAGCCAGCAAAAAACTACAGAGTGCGGCTGCCAAGAAAGCTGATAGCCCTGTATCAAGGGAGTTAAAGTGACCGCCTACCACCCACATCGGCGCAGAACCCAAAGCAACTGCCGCCAAGATACCTGCACGAGGACTATATAAGCGCCATGCGGTAAAGCCGACAAAAAGGATTGTTAGATAGCCCAATAAGCTGGACCACAAACGTGCTTGCCATTCGCCAATGCCAAAGCCTTGAAAGATCAGGGCAGAAGCCCAGATGTGTAAAGGTGGTTTTTCAAAATATTTATAGTCGTGATAACGCGGTGTAATCCAGTCGCCACTACTAAGCATCTCGCGGGCCATTTCCGCATAGCGGCCTTCGTCAGAAGGAATGAGGTGGCGATAGTTCAAAGTGCCGAACCAAATGATCGTATAGATCACTAGTAAAGCGAGCACTAGACTTGGTTTGACTGAAGTTTGTTTCATGCTGGGTCGAGCAAAATAGCAGCCAAGACTTGGCGACCTTCACCCATTAAGATATTGTAAGTACGACATGCAGCTTGAGAATCCATTATTTCAAACCCTATACGAGCTTCAATTAGGGGTTTTAATACCTCTGGTTTTGGAAAATGTTGGCGTGCACCAGTGCCTAAAATAAATAGCTCTGGCTTTTGGGCACAAACCAAGGAAAAATCAGCGGCATTTAGGGCTGCAAAGCTCACTACTGGCCAAGCCAAAATTGCTCCTGATGGGCTAACTAAAACCGCATGATGATAAGGTTTTTGATTGATCTCAACATAGTCAGTTCCGTAGCCAGAAATCGTATTTAGGCCGGAAGGAGTGTCAGAATGAAGCTTCACGTGTGCGCTCTGTCATAATTGACTGAATTATAGCTAGCCTATCTATATACCTACTTCTTTAGAATGGGCTTTAGATGGGCAATAAATAACCAGTAGAACGCTTGTGAAAACTATCCTCAAATCTGTAAAACTCAATAATGTGTGCTACGACATTCGTGGCCCAGTGCTCGATCTTGCCCATCAAATGGAAGAAGAGGGCCAAAAAATTATTAAGTTGAATATTGGCAATGTCGGGGTTTTTGGCTTTGATCCGCCCGAGGAAATTCAGCTCGATATGATTCGTAATCTGGGAAATGCCTCAGCTTATTCAGATTCAAAAGGTATTTTTGCTGCTCGTAAAGCGATCATGCATTACTGTCAACAAAAAAATATTCAAGGCGTCACCTTAGATGATATTTACACAGGTAATGGCGTATCTGAGCTGATTGTTTTGGCCATGAATGCGTTGCTAAACGATGGCGATGAAGTTTTAGTACCCGCCCCAGACTATCCGCTTTGGACAGCAGCAGTGAGTTTATCGGGCGGTACGCCAGTGCATTATTTATGCGATGAAGCCAATGAATGGGCTCCCGATTTAGAGGATTTACGAAGCAAAATTTCCTCGAAAACCAAAGCAATTGTGGTCATTAATCCGAACAATCCCACTGGTGCAATTTACTCAAAGGAAGTGCTCTTGAGTATGGTAGCAATTGCACGGGAGTATGGGCTTTTATTATTTGCTGATGAAATTTATGACAAGATGGTCTACGACGAAGCCGAGCACATCTCTTTAGGGGCTTTGTCTACCGATGTTGTCACCATTACCTTTAATGGCTTATCAAAAAATTACCGCTCTTGTGGATACCGTGCGGGTTGGATGGTGGTGTCCGGAGACAAAAGCCATGCGCAAGATTACATCGAAGGATTAAATATGTTGTCCTCGATGCGCTTGTGCGCCAATGTGCCCGGACAATACGCTATTCAAACCGCCTTGGGCGGTTATCAAAGTATCAAAGACTTGGTTGCGGTTGATGGTCGTTTAGCCCGCCAGCGAGAGCTGGCCTGGAATCTCGTTACTGCCATCCCAGGGGTGAGTTGCGTAAAGCCAAAATCGGCTTTATACCTCTTTCCAAAATTAGACCCCGCGATATACCCAATTACCGATGATCAACAATGGATTGCAGATTTTTTGCGTGAAGAAAAAGTTTTGCTAGTGCAGGGCACTGGTTTTAATTGGGTTAAGCCCGATCATTTTCGCGTAGTATTTTTACCGCATGAAGATGTGTTGCGTGAAGCTATTGGTCGTTTAGCGCGCTTTCTTGAGCGTTATCGACAAAAACATGGCACCGCCAAAACACCCTTAACAGCTAAAGCATCATGAAATCATCTGCATTAAAACCGATTCAGGTTGGTCTTTTAGGAATTGGCACAGTTGGCGCCGGTGTATTTACGGTACTTGAGCGCAACCAAGATGAAATACAGCGTCGCGCGGGTCGGGGTATCCGCATTCATACCGTAGCTGATTTGAATGTTCCCCGTGCTAAAGAATTGGTGCAAGATCGCGCTCAAGTTGTAGCTGATGCGCGAGCAGTGATTGCCGACCCTGAAATAGATATCGTGATTGAGCTGATTGGCGGCTATGGTATTGCTAAAGACTTAGTGATGGAAGCCATTGCTGCGGGCAAACATGTCGTTACAGCAAACAAAGCTTTAATTGCTGTTCATGGAAATGCCATTTTTGCAGCGGCGCATCAAAAAGGGGTCATGGTAGCTTTTGAGGCTGCGGTTGCTGGCGGAATCCCCATTATCAAAGCATTACGCGAAGGTTTATCGGCAAATCGCATTGAATGGATTGCCGGGATTATTAATGGCACAACCAACTTTATTTTGTCAGAGATGCGCGACAAGGGTCTAGACTTTGCCACCGTCTTGAAAGAAGCGCAACGCCTTGGATATGCAGAAGCAGATCCTACTTTTGATATTGAGGGCATCGACGCAGCTCATAAAGTGACAATTATGAGCGCTATTGCATTTGGTATTCCGATGCAATTTGAACATGCCTATGTTGAAGGTATTGCCCAATTATCAGCTATCGATATTCGCTACGCTGAGCAACTCGGTTATCGCATTAAGCTACTTGGCATTACTAAGCGTACGCCTTCTGGTATTGAACTGCGGGTGCATCCTACCTTAATCCCTGCAAAGCGCCTTATTGCCAATGTTGAAGGTGCGATGAATGCAGTGCAAGTATTTGGTGATGCTGTAGGTACTACTTTATATTACGGTAAAGGGGCTGGCTCTGAGCCAACTGCTTCAGCTGTCATTGCCGATTTGGTTGATGTAACGCGCTTAATGACAGCCGACCCTGAAAATCGGGTCCCGCATTTAGCCTTCCAACCCGACGCGATGCAAAACTTACCCATTTTGCCTATTAGTGAAATTACGTGTAGCTATTACTTGCGCCTATGTGTGGCAGATCAGGCCGGGGTGTTGGCAGAAATTACGAAAATTTTGGCTGCCCATAGCGTTTCAATTGATGCTCTTATTCAAAAAGAAGCGGCCGAGGGTGAAAGTCAAACTGATTTAGTGATGTTGACTCACGCCACTAAAGAAAAAAATATGCTAGCAGCAATTCAAGAGATGCAATCTTTGCGCACAGTCATTGGCGACGTCGTTAAGTTGCGACTTGAAAATTTATCGTAACTACAGCTAAGCATAGGTAAGCACAATGCTGTATCAATCTACCCGCGGCAAGAGTCCGCAAGTGAGTTTCCAGCAAATTTTGCTGGGCGGCTTAGCCCCTGATGGTGGTTTATATTTGCCAGTGCGGTACCCCACAGTTAGCCCAGCGCAGCTCGATGCTTGGCGCAAATTATCGTACGCCGATTTAGCTTATGAAATTTTGCGTTTGTATTGTGACGATATTCCTGCCACCGATTTACGCGCTCTGACGCATAAAACCTATACTGCTGCGGTTTATTGCAATGGACGTCAAACTGATCTAGCAAGCGATATTACTCCCTTGCATTATTTGGGAGAAGAGCAGGGAGCTAGCCTAAGTCTCTTAAGCCTTTCAAATGGCCCGACCTTAGCGTTTAAAGATATGGCGATGCAGTTACTGGGCAATTTATTTGAATACGTTTTGCAGCAAACAGGACAACAACTCAATATCTTGGGTGCTACTTCAGGTGATACCGGCAGCGCTGCTGAATATGCCATGCGAGGTAAAGCCAGCATTCAGGTCTTTATGTTGTCTCCGCAAGGCAAAATGAGCGCTTTTCAAGCGGCGCAAATGTATTCTTTGCCCGATGCCAACATCCATAATTTAGCTGTTACAGGAGTGTTTGACGACTGCCAAGATATTGTTAAAGCTGTGAGTAACGATCTAGAATTTAAAGCCCGCTATCACATTGGTACCGTGAACTCAATTAACTGGGGGCGCGTTGTGGCGCAAATTGTGTATTACTTTCAAGCCTATTTACTCGCCACTAGGGCCAGTTCTGAACGGGTTTCTTTTGCCGTGCCTTCGGGCAACTTTGGCAATATTTGCGCTGGCCATATCGCGCGCATGATGGGCTTGCCAATTGAGCGCTTAGTACTGGCTACCAATGAAAATAATGTGCTGGATGAGTTTTTCAGAACAGGAATTTATCGCGCTCGTAAAGCCGCGGAGACTTTACATACCTCCAGTCCGTCGATGGACATATCGAAAGCTAGTAATTTTGAGCGCTTTATTTTCGATTTGTTAGGTCAAGATGGCCAACGGACTGCCGCCTTATTTAAGCAAGCGGATACGACTGGCGGCTTCGATCTATCGAGTGATCCCGCTTTTCAAGCATTGCAGCAGTTTGGCTTTGTTTCTGGAAGCAGCAGCCATCAAAATCGCCTCGATACTATTCGGCAGATTGATGATGAGTATGGCGTCATGATTGATCCACATACCGCTGACGGTGTACAAGTGGCACGCTATCATTTGCAGGCCGGTATACCTATGATTGTGCTTGAAACTGCACTGCCGATTAAGTTTGCAGAGACGATCGAAGCCACGCTAGGGCGCCCAGCTGATTGCCCGCCTGCTTTTCAAAACATTAAAACATTACCTCAGCGGGTCCAGACAATGGCGCCAGATGTAAATCAGGTGAAGACTTTTATCACTACCCATCTTCAATAAAAACTATGTTAACTGCTCAAGAGGCCTTAGATCATTTACTACCGCATGCTCAAGCAGTTGACGAAGTTGAGCGAGTGGCAACTCAGGTAGCTTTAGGGCGAGTGTTAGCAGCAGATTTAGCAAGCCTAGTTGATGTGCCCCCGCTTGATAACAGCTCGATGGATGGGTACGCTATACGATGCGCCGATTTAAGCGAAGTAGATATGACCTTGCAAGTTGGCCAACGTATTCCAGCGGGCTCAGTAGGCCAAGCTTTACAAGCCAAGCAGGCAGCACGTATTTTTACTGGCGCACCAATTCCTACTGGTGCCGATGCTATCGTGATGCAAGAAGACACGAGTTTGCTTGCAAGTGAAAATGCTGATCAAGCAGATCGTGTGCTCATTAATCATTTGCCCAGTTCGGGGCAATGGATTCGTCGCCGTGGGGAAGACCTCATGGCAGGTAAAGTTGCTTTGACAACCGGAACTTTCTTGCGTCCTCAAGAATTAGGTGTGGCAGCATCTGCTGGCCTTACTCATTTAATGGTGAAGCGTCGAGTGCGCGTGGCTGCATTTTTTACTGGCGATGAACTTGCTTTACCTGGAGAACCTTTAAAGCCTGGTGGAATTTATAACTCGAATCGTGATACTTTATTAGCCTGCTTAAGATCCTTAGGATGTGTTCCTGCTGATTTAGGTATTGTGCCCGATCGCTTAGATGCAACACGGGCAGCTTTACGGGCAGCCAGCGCGAATCATGACCTCATCATTACCTCGGGTGGAGTATCGGTTGGCGAAGAAGATCATATCAAGCCGGCAGTCAATGCCGAAGGGCGCTTAGACCTTTGGCAAATAGCGATTAAACCGGGTAAACCTTTAGCCTTTGGTGCCGTGCGTAAAGGAACTGATGCTGCTAGTGGCGAAACTTGGTTTATGGGCTTGCCTGGTAATCCCGTATCGAGCTTCCTTACATTTTTATTATTTGTACGACCCTTCATTTTGCGCTTACAAGGGCGCAACGATATAAACCCGCACAGGTATTTTATGCGAGCCGATTTTGATTGGCTGCGCGCCGATCGCCGCAATGAATTTTTACGGGTCAAAGTCAACCCAGCAGGCGGCTTAGATTTATTTTCAAATCAGAGTTCAGGCGTCTTAACAAGTGCTTCTTGGGGCGATGGTCTAGTCGACTGCCCGCCAAATCAGCCAATTCAACGCGGTGCAATGGTAGCTTATATCCCGTTTAGTGAGTTGCTTAGCTAGGAATACTGAAGTTGAGCCAGACTTTGCTGAGTAAGATATATAAGCTCACTAAATCCATAAAATCGTTTAGGATGGCACGATGAAATTACAGTTACGCTTTTTTGCCTCCCTTCGAGAGGGCCTTGGTTTAAGTGAGGAATTGGTTAGCGTGCCAGCATCAGTGGGCACAACTGCAGAGTTGCGGACTTGGCTAATGCAGCGCGGTGAAGTTTGGGCCCAACTACTCAGCCCTGAACGGTCATTACGCTGCGCAGTCAATCAACACATTGCCGCAGAAAATATAGCTTTAAGCGACGGCGATGAAGTCGCCTTTTTTCCACCTGTAACTGGCGGTTAATATGACAGTTCGTATTCAAACAGCCGATTTTGATCTAAGCACTGAAATTGCTGCACTCCGCTCGGGTGATTTAGAGGTTGGTGCAATAGTTTCTTTTGTCGGCACTGTGCGCGATATGAATGATGGTAGTCAGGTAAACAGCATGGAATTAGAGCACTATGCTGGCATGACAGAAAAGGCCTTAGCTGCCATTATTGTTGATGCTAAGTCTCGTTGGACTATTCATCAGGCTTTAGTAATTCACCGTATTGGCAAAATGCTTCCCGGCGATCAGATTGTGTTGGTGGCAATAACAGGTCAGCATCGTGGTGAAGCCTTTGCTGCCTGCGAATTTATTATGGACTACTTAAAAACAGCCGCCCCTTTTTGGAAAAAAGAGGCTACCCCAACTGGCGAACATTGGGTTGATGCGCGCAGTACTGATGATGAGGCAATGGAGCGATGGCAGAAGAGGTAATGGATTGCTATTAAGGTATAGTGAAGAAAAAAGACGATTATTTATTTTATAAATTATTGTTCTACAATCAAAAAAATTACTTCCAGGAGATAGCCATGACCCGTTTATTTCAATTAGTAGCCTTTTTTACAATAAGCTTTTCAAGTGCGTTTGCTCAACCCGCAACCGAAGCAGATGTGTCTAAGGCGATGGAGAAGTTAAATGCAGCTATTCTTTCTGGCGATGCGCAAAAGCTCAGTGCAATTTCAGGAGCCCAAGTAAATTACGGGCATTCAGATGGACGGGTTCAGAATAAGGCTGAATTTATCGATGCCTTAGTTGAGCGTAAATCGGTGTTTACAAAAATTGATGTTACCAATCAAAAAATTACCATGATGGGGGATCTTGCCATTGTGCGTAATCACGTATCGGCAGATATTGCACCTGGTGGTAAACCGGGGCATGTTGAATTGGAAATTATCTATGTATTTCGAATTGAAGGCGGCGAGTGGAGGTTGATTGGACGACAGGCTTTTAAGATTTAATGATCGCTAGGTAAGAAGGCTTATTTATGAAAATTGGTTTGATTGGGGTCGGCAATATCGGCTAACATTTTGCCACTCGATTGCAGACTGCAGGGTACGAACTTTTAGTCTACGACAAAAGTCAGCAGGCATTAAATCGATTAAGCGATAAAAACATAAAAATAATTACAAGTGCGCAAGCATTAGCCTCGGAGGTAGAAATAGTTTTACTTTGTTTGCCGCTACCAAAAATTGTTGCCGACGTAGTAGCAGAAGTTGCTAAAGGAACCGCGATAAAATTTGTATTAGATTTATCTACCACCGGCCCATCTGTGACGCATGAAATAGCCGCAATTTTAAAAGAAAAAAAGATTGCATTTGTTAGCGCCCCAGTTAGCGGAGGGACGGTTGCTGCTGAAAAGGGAACTCTTAAGAGATTGGAATAAGCATGTTGCATGGTATTGAAATCAACCACAGAATAGCGCCTTTTGCAGATGGAATAAAAGCTCTGTCGGGTATTCCAACTTCAATTTTGGGCGATGTTACTGGGCGGCTAATAGGTACTGTTGGATTGCATCCCGTTAATAAGTCATTTGTTAGCGCATGCGGTAATGCTGTAACTGTGAGAGTACGCGCGGGAGATAATTTATTAATTCACCGAGCTTTACGGATGCTTAAGCCGGGAGATTTTCTGGTCGTGGATGGTGAGGGCGATATTTCTCGCGCATTGTTTGGTGAAATTATGATGAATATTGCCAAAGCAAAGGGCGCTATCGCCTGCGTTTTTGATGCCGCTATTCGCGATGTGAATGCATTTGAAGAAAATAAATTTCCGTGTTGGGCTCGTGGCATTAATTCACGTGGACCTTATAAAGATGGTCCTGGAGCGATCAATGTACCAGTGTCAGTTGGGGGATTGGTGGTTAATCCTGGGGATGTAGTGCTAGGTGATCCAGATGGTATTGTGGCCTTTTCTCCCAAGGTTGCGCTTGAAGTGGCACGCTTAGGAAAAGAAAAAGTAGTACAAGAAACGGCTACGATTCAAGCAATCTTGAATGGCAGTTATGATGATTCTTGGATAGATAAAGTATTAGAACAAAAGGGTTATAAATAAACAGTTATTTTTAATAAGGTTTCAGGTATGAATAAATGGTTAAGGGTAATTATTTTTGTATCATTTACTTGCCTTACTAATACTTTGCTGGCAGCTTATCCAGATAAGTCAATCAAGTTTTTAGTGCCATGGCCTCCTGGTGGAGCTACTGATCAGGTAGCGCGGATCTTGGTTTTACCGTTGACTAAAGAATTGGGCGTATCAGTTTTTGTGGAAAACAAAGGTGGGGCTGGTGGCAATATTGGCACCCAAGCATTTGTCCAAGAAAAACCTGATGGCTACTCAATTTTGATGGCAACTAGCTCAACCAATGCAGCTGGCCCATATCTTTTTAGTAATCAAGGTTTTGATGTCACTAAAGATTTCACACCAGTAATTTTAGTATGTACGATTCCTAATGTAATGGTTGTGCCAGCTTCTTCACCTTGGAATAATATGAAAGATTTAATGGTCGATGTGAAGCTAAACCCTGGCAAATTCACATATGGCTCTGCTGGAATTGGCGCTTCTCAACATTTAGCTGGCGCTCAATTTAAAACTCTTACGGGGCTTGATATTCGACATGTTCCATACAAAGGAAGTGGGCCAGCAGCGATGGACTTAATGGCTGGACATATCGATATGATGTTGGATACGGGATCGCTTAATAATATTAAGGGAGGTAAGCTTAAAGCCTTAGCAGTCGCTTCAGAAAAACGTATACCCGAGTTACCTACTATACCGACCTTAAAAGAGGTGGGAGTGCCAATGGTTGCCAATGCTTGGTACGGCGTGATGCTGCCAGCAAATGCTCCAAAAGAGATAAGTGAAAAATTGAACGCCGCTTTTAATAAGGTTTTAAAAGACCCAGAAGTTCGTAAAAGTTTACAGGGTATTGGCGCACAAATTGACGGTGGCTCAGTAGTTGAATTTACAAAGTTTGCGGCCTCTGAAATTAAGCGTTATGAGGGTATTGTAAAAATGTCTGGTGCGCCAAAGGAATAATTTATCGTTGACTAAACCATAAAACTAGATTCATTTGACATTCTTAGATTAATCAACTTACTGATTAAAAACTGACTCAGTAATAGGTTCGTGAGTAATGATGTAACAGACGTCGCTAAGATCAGAAAAAGCAGATAATTTTGCTACAAACCATCGCCGCTCATTTTTTGAGTGGCAAGCGTATTTCAGATGATATGTTTTGGAGTTATCGCACATTAGGTCGCGAATGCATTCAGCCATTTTTGCGGCGTTCTTTGCTTCTGGCCCTCTTACCTGATCACAAATATGTAGATAGTTGATGCCTTCGCATGCAAGCTTGCCATGATTAAGCGAGGGATGCAACATGGCTGCCGCACGCCAAGCATTATTTACCATTAAGATGCATCCAAAATGATCCAAAATAACAGTCAAGCTGGAAGCAAAATTTATTGCCGCTTGCGCTAAATGTTCTGCTTTACGTAAGGTATGAATCGCGAGGCGGGTCGCATCAATTGGATTGGCTGTTTGATTAAAATGCCTTTCATCTACCAAGTCATTAGTCGAATAAATATACGTTGGATTTAAATTGAGCCACTTAATTAATATTTTTAGTCTGCCTGCCTCTGGCATTGATTGGCCGTTAATCCATTTTCGAGCAGCTTCGCGCGAGATTGGATTAGTATCAATATTGCGTAAATTAAATTCAATCGCGAGCTTACTGGCAGCAGGCACATAACCAAACTTATTTATTAAGCCAGATCTCAGGGCCTGAGCAAAGCGTTCGATTACGAGTAAATTGGTATACATGACTCCCAATGGTGAGGGCTAAGAGTAAAGCCATCATGCTCTCATTGAGATACTAAAGATATAGCTAAGAGGATAGGCATACCCTTACCTCTTTGCCAATTTCAAGTTGGCAAAGAGGTAAATTACTGATCTATTTGTTCTATACCTTAGCTAAAGCTTGAGCGAGATCTTCTTTTAAATCATCAATATGTTCAATGCCAACACATAAACGCACTGTATCTTCGGTAACCCCAGATTTAGTCAATTCTTCAGGTGAAAGCTGGCGATGGGTGGTTGAAGCAGGATGTGTAGCAAGTGATCTGACGTCGCCAATATTCACTAAGCGGGTAAATAAATTTAAGGCATCTAAGAAACGTTCGCCCGCTGCTCGCCCCCCTTTAACACCAAAAGTCATTAGGCCAGATGCTTTGCCGCCCATTATTCTTTTTACTAAGGCATGGTCAGGGTGGTCGGGTAAGCCTGCATAGTTAACCCACTGCACCTTCGTCTGTTGTTTCATAAAATTAGCAACCGCTAAAGTATTTTCACAAATACGATCCATGCGTAGCGGTAAGGTTTCAATTCCTTGCAGAATTAAAAAGGCATTAAAGGGTGAAATAGCAGCGCCCATATTTCTTAGTGGCACTACCCGTGCGCGACCAATATAAGCTGCGGGCCCTAAAGCTTCGGTATAAACCACTCCGTGATAACTCACGTCGGGCTCATTGAGGCGCTTAAATTTTTCTTTATGCTCAGCCCAAGGAAATTTGCCTGAATCAATGATGGCACCGCCTAAACTATTACCATGGCCGCCCATATACTTGGTTAAAGATTGCACCACAATATCGGCACCATGCTCAATGGGGCGGCATAAATAGGGGCTAGGTACCGTGTTGTCAACAATGAGAGGGACGCCATGGCGGTGTGCCATTTCTGCTATAGCAGCAATATCGGTAACATTACCTTGGGGATTACCCAACGATTCAACATAGATTGCTTTAGTGCGGGCATCGATTAGCGGCTCAAAACTTTTGGGATCGCGGTAATCAGCAAAGCGAGTTTCAATGCCATATTGCGGTAAGGTATGGGCAAATAAATTATAGGTACCGCCATACAGCGCATTTGAAGAAACAATGTTGTCACCCATTTCGGCAATGGTTTGAATTGCATAAGTTACTGCGGCTTGCCCTGATGCTAGTGCTAAGGCAGCAATCCCGCCTTCTAGAGCGGCTACTCGCTCTTCAAGTACCGATTGGGTTGGATTCATGATGCGGGTATAGATATTGCCAGGCACCTTAAGGTCGAATAAATCAGCCCCATGCTGTGCGCTATCAAAGGCATAGGCTACCGTTTGGTAAATCGGTGGTACTACTGCCTTAGTAACTGGATCGGGCTTATAGCCGGCATGTACAGCTTTAGTTTCGAATTTCATGTGGTTTTCCTGTCTTGGAATATTAGCTATAGCTAGTTTAATTGAGACTGATCAGAACGGGGGGATTACCAGAGAATTTGGAATAAGGAATAGAATTTCTATCTTAATTAGAATAAACACCTGTTTTATAATGGGTTAACCATGAATTCACCTAAAAAAGTCATTGGTTTTATTAATCTTGCGCATTTTATCGATCACTATGCCATGCTGGTATTTGCAGCAGCAGTCATTGTGATGGCGCCAGTGTTTGATATGACTTACTCTCAGTTGTTGCCCTATGCCACCCCTGGTTTTATTGCATTTGGGGCCGGCTCTTTAATCAGCGGTTGGCTTGGAGACCGCTGGAGCAGAAGAAATATGCTGGCAATCTTTTTTATTGGCATGGGCTTAGCTTTGCTAGGCACCGCCTTAATTCAGACACCCATTCAATTAGGAGTTGCTCTTTTTGCAGTTGGCATTATTGCCTCGATATACCATCCAGTCGGCATGGCAATGCTGACCTCATACTCAGAAAAGTTGGGCAGAGAGCTAGGTATTAATGGTGTTTATGGCAATTTGGGGGTGGCTTCTTCGGCGGTAATTACGGGCTTAATTTGTGAATATTTAGGCTGGCGCTGGGCCTTTGTTTTGCCAGGTGTCATTGCCATCGGTATTGGCTTAATTTTTATGACAACAATTCATGATGAAAAAATCACTAAAAAATCCATGGGAGCGGGGGGTGCGAGGGTTTCCAAAAATGTGATGGCTTTAGTAGTAGTGTCGTTGGTTTTAACAATTATTGCCAGTTCAACTACTTTTAATGCGATCACGGTAGCGCTGCCAAAATTATTTCAAGAAAGACTTGCCGAGATTACCCAAAATACCGCACTTTTAGGTTTGATTGCTTCTACGGTTTATGTATTTGGCGCTTTAGCGCAATATATCATCGGTAATTTGCTGGATAAATATCCGCTTAAAAAGATTTTTATGCCACTAGCTATTTTTTTGGTAGCCATGCTTTATATTGCCGCAGAAACATCTGGGTTGTTACTAATCTTAATATCAATCGGCATTGTGATTAGTATTTTTGGTCAGGTAACTGTTAACGATACGATGGTGGGCAAATATACTTCTGATGAATGGCGGGCACGCGCCTTTGCGGTACGGTATTTTCTAGGCTTTACTGCTGCAGGTGCTTCGGTAGGTTTGGTTGCCTTACTGTATGCCAATGGCGGCTTTGCTTTAATGTTGCAGGCTTTTGCAGCCTTTTGCTTCTTAGTAGTGATTGGGGCTTTTATCTTCCCCACTGAGCAAATGAAGGATTCAGTCAAACCATAAGCCCTTATTTTAATTGGGATTAGAGCGACCAGATGTTTTTTTTAGAATTTGTTGCAGCTGATCTTGACTCTAGCTTGGCTGCGATGTAATGTATACGAATTGCTGGTGAGCTAAGGTGCGAATTATTTCACTTGCATTATGGTAAATATTTTTACTCAACGAAAGGATACTGAATATGCTTTTCACTGAATCACAAAGCCCAATGGATAAAATTTTGAAACTCGCTGGTATTGCTGGAATGATTATTAGTATTACTACCGCTTTTTATTTAATTTTTCCCGCCGGCCAGTCAAAATTTGCAGTATTTTTAGCCTCCTTAGGCATCGCGCTATTTTTAAGTTATTTGTCTTTCGCAATTCAAGATAAATCAGCAGGTTAAGTATGCAACTTGCCAGAAATGGCTGATTTCAGAATGGCTCTCAATTGAGAGCCATTCTTCTTGGTGGGGCTGCTAAAGCATGCTTATTAATTACCGTAGTTGCAGGGCATACCCATACAACCACCCTCATTGATTTGTTCGCGAATGGTATTTTGCATGCCGGGCGACGAATCTGAATAGGGCGCTACTTGGCAGCCATACAAGGCAAGCAACGTAATAAATAGAATACTAATTTTTTTCATTTCAAACCTATTATTGGTTTCGTGAGATCACAAGGTTGATGATAAAGCAACTGCTAAGGTTGGCTGATAGTTCTCTTAGCTGATAAATTTAGAGTTAAATTTGCGCTAATTTAAGGACTGGTTAATTTTTTTCATTAGACTAGAATAAGCGCGGACGAAATAGCCCACCATGCGCGGCGAAAATGTCATGGCAATTAGCCAATAGAGGGCCCATAAATAACGCCCCTCAGAAATACCAAAGCACCCCATACCAATAAAAAATAGGAGGATTAATTTCCTGCTAATTCCTGGGGGTAGCCAGCGCTTAAATAAGGCGGGTGTCGTTGAGCTAACGACTACATTCTCAGTGAAATTCTCGGTGTCTGGCTTTTCAATCATTTTAGAATTAATCTCATTTAAGCGATCCCTCAATCTTATCTGAAGCCCATCTTTTAGGGTGTTATTGTTGCATCTATGGCAAATGGCGAAAACACAGATATTGAAATTACCCCTGAATATGAGGCGGTGTTTGAGGCCATTGACCGTGGTGACCCCTATATTTTTGTCAGCGGTAAGGCTGGCACTGGCAAGACAACATTAATTGGCTATTTACGTGAAAATATCGCCGGTAATGTCGTAGTCTTGGCTCCCACTGGGGTAGCAGCCTTGCAAGTACGTGGCGTCACTATCCACTCTTTTTTTCGCTTTCCCCCTCGACTGATATTTCCAGAGGAAGATATTAAAGTCGTCCGAGATAAGCGATTGTATGAGGGGATGCGTTTATTGATCATTGACGAGATTTCAATGGTAAGAGCCGATATGATTGATGCAATAGATTTATTTTTGCGAGCTAATGGGCCAAAGCGTGGAGAGCCTTTTGGTGGAATACAAATTATGTTTGTAGGCGATTTATTTCAATTGCCCCCTGTAGTGAGAAGTGAAGATATGGAAATATTACGTGAACGTGGTTATGAAGGAGCTTACTTTTTTTGTGCTATGGTCTTGCACCGTAAAGCTGTAACGATGATTGAGTTGCAAAAAATATTTCGGCAAAAAGATGGTGAATTTACGCAGATGTTAAATCGAATTCGGCTAAATGAAGATATTGAGTCGACCTTAGAACAGCTTAATTCTCAATGCTACAAATCGGTCGTAGGACTTGATCAAGATCTTGATCCACTGAGTATTACTTTGACTACTACCAATGCGCGAGCCTACCAAATTAATAGTGGCGAACTTTTAGCAATTACTTCACCAGCAAAAACCTATCTTGGTAAATTAGGCGGAAAGTTTAATATTGATGAACGTAATTTACCTTCGCCCCTAAACTTAGTATTAAAGATTGGCGCTAAAGTTATGTTTACTGCAAATGACAAAGAGTTCCCTAAGAAATGGGTCAATGGCAGTATTGGGGTGGTAAAAGAATTATTAAGTAATACTGTCAAAGTAGAAGTACAAAGTGGGCTGTATACAAATACGGTAGAAGTGAAACCATTTGACTGGGAATCTTATCAATATGAGATGGAGATGATGTCGGGCAAAATTAGACCAAATGTAGTGGGCAGTTATACCCAAATTCCATTAATGTTGGCATGGGCTGTTACGATTCATAAAAGTCAAGGCAAAACCTTAGATAAGGTGAGGGTAGATCTTTCATCAGGTACTTTTGCTTCTGGCCAAGTTTATGTCGCTTTAAGTCGTTGCCGCTCAATTGATAGTATTCGCTTGCAAAAACCGATTCAATTAAGGGATGTGCAATGCGATCCTGAAATTAAGCGATTTTATGTTGCTTGTTTAACTTAATTACGTATTTGAGATAATTTATACATGACTTCAATTCACCTTGATTTAGAGCATTTTTCCTTTACTGAATTGGCAATTCAATCTGCTTTTGGGTTAGCAGGCCTTATTTTTGTCTTGTTATTTCATGGCGTGACGATTAATTTTATTTTGATGCGCTTTAATAACATCACTAGATTAGATTTTGTCAGTGAAAAATTTAATTTGGTTCTATTTCATTTCTATCTGTCATTTGCATTTATCGCTCTCATTCATATTATTGAAGTAATTCTATGGGCTTTAATGTTATTGTTACTTGGCTTGGTATTAAGTCCCATTGAGGCTATTTTATTTGCTGGTAGTACTTACACCACAATTGGTTTTATCAGCAATATCATGCCTTTTGAATGGAAAGTATTACCGCTTTTCATTGCCTTTTCAGGCTTATTTTCTATAGCTTGGACAACTTCCATCATGATCGGCATGACGAATATTTATCGGGATGCGTGGTTGAAAAAACGCAACGATTTGTAATGCCGATTTTTGCTGTCGGCTGCGGTGCTGGTTTTTCCGGCGATCGTACTGATGCTGCAGCGCCCGTTGTACAAACCTTAATCGAGTGGGGTGGACCCGCAGCCATCATTTTTGAGAACCTGGCCGAAAGAACTTTAGCTAGCCATCAATTAACTAAACGGATTAATTCACAATTAGGCTACGAGCCTTTATTAGAGCTAGAGTTAGAACCCATTTTGGCCGACTGTTTGCTCAATCAGATTACTATTGTTGGTAATTTTGGAGCAGCAAACCCAGAGGGGGCTGCCAAAGTAATTCAAGCCCTAGCAAAACGACTGGGTTTGCCAAGCCCAAGAATTGCCATTGTGGTTGGCGATAGTTTAGCTGGTGAAGCAGCAAATGTTTTGTTACACCAGCATTTAGGCGAACAGTTTGATCAAGTTAATTTTGTGTGTGCAAATGCATACCAAGGAGCCCGTGAAATTGCTGATGCGATTTTGGCAGGAGCACAAATTGTCGTAACTGGCCGCGTTGCCGATCCATCGCTTACCCTAGGACCCGCAATGGCATATTTTTGCTGGAGTAACGATAATTGGAATGCGCTTGCAGGTGCAACGATGGCTGGGCACTTGCTTGAATGTGGCGCGCAAGTTACCGGCGGTTACTTTGCCGACCCTGGCCTGAAGGATGTGCCTGAGATTCACAATATTGGTTTTCCGATTGCTGAAATAGAGTTTGATGGTAGCTGCATTATTACCAAAGCAAACAATACTGGTGGTTTAGTCAATGCTCGAACTGTTAAAGAACAACTGCTCTACGAATTACATGACCCAGCTGCTTACATTACTCCCGATGTGGTGGCTGACATTACCAGCGCCACGGTAACTGAGATTGCCCCGAATCGAGTGCGCTTATCTGGTGTAATTGGTCACCCCCGCACCAATACTTTAAAAACTAATATTTTTTTTGATGGCGGTTGGTTTGGTGAGGGTGAGATTTCCTACGCTGGTCCTAATGCCGCAGGTAGAGCAAGGCTGGCAATGGAGATTCTCCAAAAACGCCTTGGCCCTATCATGAAATTACGTTTTGATTTGATTGGCCTTAGTAGTATTTTTGGCGATGATGACAATGCCCTTCTTAGTAGTGCGATAAAAAATCCAGTGCGTAGTGAGGCTCATGATGTGCGCCTACGAGTAGCCGGTCAACACCAGGATCTAAAGATAATTGATTTACTCTTACGTGAAGTAACGGCTCTTTGGACTGGCGGACCGGCAGGCGGAGGCGGTGTACGCATTGCAAAAAGGCAAAGACTTTCTACTCAATCTTGTTTGATCGAACGCAAGCAATTGCCCGCAGCCTTTTATTTTTTGCCAAACGAGTAATGACAACCATTTCTTTATATGAATTAGCGCATGCGCGCACTGGCGATAAGGGAAATTGTGCCAATATTAGCCTTATTGCCTATCAACCTGAAGATTATGAGTGGCTGGTAGAGCAAGTAACTGTAGAGAG
>Ga0049085_10000123_pt1 | contig 32471 bp, 28 predicted proteins | sample GreLakmeSU08MSRF_FD_66721 | JGI IMG/M metagenome (GOLD analysis project Ga0049085, IMG submission 66721) | Freshwater lentic microbial communities from great Laurentian Lakes, MI, USA - Great Lakes metaG SU08MSRF | ecosystem: Environmental > Aquatic > Freshwater > Lake | place: Great Lakes... | reverse complement strand
GGGAATGATGAGATCAGGGTAATCGAGTGTGGCGGCTAAGCAGTTGACTGGCGCTACAGTAATTTGATCATGGAGCACTTCAGTTTTGCCTACCCACTCTTGCAGGTGGGCGATGGTTGTGGGTTCGATGCGCATACGCTATTGTGCTACGGCAATAATAAGCTTGCTAAACCAGCTAATGCAGCACAACCCAAAACTGGCATGACCCCTTTTTTATAGCGAAGCAAGGCAACTGCTGAGCCAATAAAGATGAGGATACTGAGCCAAGAAATGGCGCCCGCTAAACCATGAGGAAAAAATACGTGATATGCAAAAAATAGCCCTAGGTTGGCAATTACTCCAACTACTGCGGCAGTAATTGCAGTTAAGGGTGCTGTAAAACTGAGCTTGCCATGGGTAGATTCAATTAAAGGGGCGCCGAGTAAAATAAACAAAAAAGACGGTAAAAAGGTAAACCAAGTGACGACACTCGCTGCAAAGGCGCCGGCCCAAAAGGCATGCATACTGCCAAACAGATGTTGCGCATAGCCCGCTAAAAAACCAACGAAAGCCACAATCATGATGAGGGGTCCAGGCGTGGTTTCTCCTAAGGCTAGGCCATCAATCATTTGCCCAGCAGTAAGCCAATGGTATTGATCGACTGCACCTTGATAAACATAGGGCAGCACAGCGTAGGCGCCACCAAAAGTGAGTAGGGCAGCTTTGGTAAAAAACCAAGCTAGTTGCGGGTAGAGTGATTTCCAGTCAAATAGAGCAATGAGTAATACCATTGGTGCAATCCATAAACTAAGACCAATGACTGTATGCATGATGGATTTTTTTAAATTAAAACGAGCATGTTCGGGTATGGGGGTGTCGTCATCAATTAAGGCGGGTATATTTATGACCGCAGTATTGTTACCGTGGGCGCCAGAGGTGATTGCAAATACTGCAGGGTAGCGCTTACCACCCCACATACCAATCAGCGCTGCCAAAATAATAATTATCGGAAAAGCTAAGTTGAAAATAAAGATGGCGATGAAAGATGCCGCAGCAATATACCAGAGGGCTTGATGCTTAAGGGCGCGCGAGCCAATGCGCTGAACTGCTTGAATTACAATGGCGGTGACGGCAGGCTTAATCCCAAAAAAAATCGCGGCAATGATTGGCACTTGACCAAAGCGTACATAAACCCATGAGAGGGCGATCAAAATAAATAGGGATGGCAGAACAAATAAACTGCCCGCTAAAATTCCGCCCAGGTTGCGATGCATAAGCCAACCAACATAAGTTACTAGTTGCTGAGCTTCGGGTCCTGGCAAGACCATGCAGTAATTTAATGCATGTAAAAAACGACGCTCGGAAATCCAGTGTCGTTTTTCAACTACCTCTTGATGCAAGATGGCGATTTGCCCAGTCGGACCACCAAAACTAATAAAACCCAGCTTAAGCCAAAAACTGAGCGCTTCACGCAGTGTTACTGGTTTCAAGCAGATCCTGTATCAATTGCAATGTGACTAAAACCACAATCGACGTAAATAATTTCACCAGTGATGCCGCTAGCTAAATTAGAAAGTAAAAAGGCTGCGGTATTGCCGACATCATCGATGGTGACATTACGGCGCAAGGGGGCTGAGCTAGCAACGATATTCAGTAGTTTGCTAAAGTCCTTAATACCCGATGCTGCTAGCGTTTTAATTGGACCAGCTGATATGCCATTCGTACGAATCCCTTTGGGGCCCAAGCAGCTGGCTAAATAACGCACCGACGCTTCTAAGGAGGCTTTAGCAAGCCCCATGAGGTTGTAGTTAGGAATGGCGCGCATCGCCCCCAAATAGGTTAGGGTAAGTAAAGAGGCATCGGCGCTTAGCATCGGTAAGGCTTCTTTAGCTAAAGCGGGGAAGCTAAAGGCTGAGATGTCATGGGCAATGCGAAAATTTTCACGCGTAAAGCCATCCAAAAATTCGCCTGCGATAGCATCGCGTGGGGCAAAGCCAATCGCATGGACTAGTCCATCGAATTGGGGCCAATGTTTGCCTAAATTAACAAATAAGGCCTTAATTTGATCATCGCTACTAACATCACAGTCAAAAATGAGGCTAGTTTCGAATTCTTTGGCAAATTCAACGGCTCGATCTTTGAAGCGCTCGCCCACATAAGTAAAGGCCAGTTCAGCCCCTTCGCGCTTGCAGGCTGTGGCGATGCCATAGGCTATGGAGCGGTTCGACAACAGCCCAGTAATGAGAATTTTTTTGCCAGCGAGAAAGCCCATCTTCGTTCCTTTACATCAAATGTGGTTTGCTATCTACAATTGTTGCATATGCTTTGCTTTAAATCCCCAATTAACTACCTAACGGCTTATCTCCTGGTTTGCTTAGGCCTGTCTTTAAACCCGCTTGAAGCCTTAGCCAGTGAGGGTATTGCCCAATATGGCACTCCCAAGTATGCCGCGGGGTTTCCCCACTTTGATTATGTCAACCCCCTAGCGCCTCGGGGTGGCACCTTAACTTTGCCAAATCCTGATCGGCGCACGAGTTTTGATAAGTTCAATCCATTTACTCTGCGTGGGGTAACAGCGCCAGGCGTAGCGCAATTAATGTTTGAGTCACTTACCGTTGGTAGTGCCGATGAAGTATCTAGTGCCTATGGACTTATTGCCGAAGATATCACTGTAGCTAAAGACAAAATGTCGGTCAGCTTTCGGATTCGTCCGCAAGCCAGTTTTTCCGATGGCAGCCCAATTTTAGCGGCTGATGTGAAGCATAGTTTCGATACTCTTATGAGTAAGTTAGCCAATCCGCAATTTCGTACGGTGTATGCCGATGTAAAACAAGCAGTAGTGGTGGCAGAGCGAGAGATTCGTTTTGATTTTAAAAATCGCAATACCGAGTTGCCAGTGATGGTAGGATCTTTACCCATTTTTTCGCGCTTTTGGGGCAAGCGTCCTGATGGTTCGATTACGGCTTTTGATAAGTTGGCATTTGAAATTCCTTTAGGTAGTGGGCCTTATTTAATTGAGTCTTATAAAGCTGGTAAGACCATGATTTTTAAGCGCAACCCGCGCTACTGGGCCGATCAACCGAATTTCAAGGTAAATGTACGCGTTGGTTTTTTCAACTTTGATCGCGTCGTATATAAGTTATATAGCGATGATGCAGTGCGCTTAGAAGCATTTAAAGCGGGTGAGTTTGACGCTTTAGTCGAGTACCGCGCTAAAAATTGGGCAAAAAGTTTTGTTGGTCCAAAATTTAATGACGGCACTTTACTAAAAAAAGATTTTCCGAATTTTAATGGCGCTGGAATGCAAGGCTTCGCGATGAATTTACGCCGACCCTTATTTCAAGATGTGCGGGTAAGGCAAGCCTTGGGCTACGCTTTAGATTTTGAATGGCTTAATCGACAGCTTTTTTATAATCAATATAGCCGCATTAATAGTTTTTTTACCAATAGTGATTTGAGCGCCAATTTTGCTGGTGAAACTACCCCAACTGCAGCCGAATTGAAATTATTACTGCCCTTGCAGGTGCGTTATCCCCAGTGGGTTCCCGCTGCGGTATTTAGTGCAATGCCGCCGGCCCCTTCAACTGCTCCGCCTAGTAGTTTGCGACAAAACTTACGCACCGCTCGCGATTTGTTAGCTCAAGCTGGCTGGACTTATCGAGATGGGGCCTTACGTAATGCCAAAGGTGAACAGTTTCGCTTTGAGATAGTTGAAGATGGACCATTCTTTTTACGCGTCATTTCAGCGTATGTGCGTAACTTAGAGAAGCTCGGTATTAAAGTAGAAATTCGCACTAGCGACTTTGCTTTACATCAAAAGCGCATGGATGAGTATGATTTTGATATGACCACAATTCGCTTTCCTGATTCACAAAGTCCTGGCAATGAATTATGGGATCGCTTTGGTAGTAATGCGGCAAAAGAAAAAGGTTCTGATAATGTAATCGGGGTTCAATCGCCAGTGGTCGATGCGCTGATTGATGCTATTGTCAAGGCGGAAACACGTGAGCAACTGACTACTGCTAGTCGGGCACTGGATCGGGTCTTATGGAATAGTTATTACGTCATTCCACAGTGGTACAACCCTACTCATCGCATCGCTTACCGCAAAGAAATGCGCTATCCCAAGCCCCCCTTGTATTACATGGCCGAGGGTTGGATTTTATCAAACTGGTGGCGAGAGGAAAAATAATGCGCGGACAAATCTGGATCTATATTCTGAAGCGTTTGCTTTTGATGATTCCAACTATTTTGGGTGTTTTAACTTTGACTTTTGTAGTCGTGCAATTCGTACCTGGCGGCCCAGTTGAACAATTAATGATGGAATTAAAAGGTAAGGGCGATGCTGCGGTTAGTGCAGAGTCATCGGGTGGCGGTAGTAATTATCGTGGTCGTCAAGGTTTAGATGCCGAGCGTTTAGCTGAAGTAAAGGCCTTGTATGGGTTTGATAAACCACCATTAGAGCGTTACTTGACGATGCTAAAGCGCTTTATCCAATTTGATTTGGGAGAGAGTTATTACCAGCACCAACGGGTATGGGATTTGATTGTTACTAAACTTCCAGTTTCTATCAGCATTGGTTTGTGGACCTTTTTTATTACTTATTTAGTATCGATTCCATTGGGCATTGCGAAGGCAGTCCGCGAAGGTTCGCGTTTCGATGCTGTAACTAGCCTCCTCATTTTGATTGGCTATGCCATTCCGGGTTTTGTTTTAGGCGTTTTACTTTTAGTCTTGTTTGGTGGCGGAAGTTTTTTACAAATATTTCCTTTGCGTGGCCTCACTTCAGATAATTGGAATGATTTAAGTCTGATCAGCAAAATACTTGATTATTTATGGCATTTAGTATTGCCGATTACGGCCATGGTTTTAGGTAGTTTTGCAGTAATCACCATGCTTACCAAAAATTCTTTTTTAGAAGAAATTCGTAAGCAATATGTTTTGACGGCACGAGCCAAAGGCTTAACTGAACGCCAAGTGTTGTGGAAGCACGTCTTTCGTAATGCCTTGTTACCCTTAGTAACCGGCTTTCCAGCGGCATTTATTGGCGCTTTTTTTGCTGGTTCGTTGCTGATTGAAACCTTGTTTTCTCTTGATGGCTTAGGTTTGTTGTCTTATGAATCGGTGATGCGGCGAGATTACCCAGTAGTGTTTGGCACCTTATATCTTTTTACTTTAATTGGGCTTTTTACTAAGCTAGTTTCCGATCTTTGTTATGTTTTTATTGATCCACGTATTCAGTTTGGTGCTGGAGGTGGCTCTTGAATCGCTGGGCGCGTTTTAAGGCCAATCGTATTGGCTATGCCAGCCTATGGATTTTTTCAATCCTTTTTGGCTTAAGTTTGTGTGCGGAATTCATTGCCAACGACAAGCCACTAATCGTAAGCTATCAAGGTCAGTTTTATTTTCCGATTGCCCACAACCCAGCTGAAACAGTTTTTGGTGGCGATTTCGCTACCCCAACCGATTTTTTAGATCCTGATATACGGCGTAATATCACTACCAATGGCAATTGGGCTATCTACCCACTGATTCCGTACAGCTATGAAACGCTGAATTATTTTTCTCGTGAGCCCAATCCAGCGCCGCCTTCAGCTGAAAATTGGCTAGGTACCGATGATCGTGGTCGCGATGTGCTCGCACGTTTAATTTACGGCTTACGTTTATCGATTTTATTTGGTCTTGCTTTAACGGTAGTTGGGGTATCGGTCGGCATTATTACGGGTTCACTCATGGGTTTTTTTGGCGGCAAGTTTGATTTAGTATCGCAGCGCCTGATTGAAATTTGGTCGGCAATGCCCGAGTTATATTTGCTGATTATCTTTGCTTCAATTTTTAATCCGAGTATTTGGTTATTAATTATTTTATTGGCTGCTTTTGGTTGGATGGGCTTATCGGATTATGTACGCGCTGAATTTTTTCGTAATCGAGCGCTTGAATATGTACGTGCCGCGCGGGCCCTTGGACTCACCAATTTACAAATTATGCGTCGCCATATTTTGCCCAATAGTTTGACGCCGGTGATTACCTTCTTACCATTTCGAATGAGTGCGGCAATTCTTTCTTTAACCAGTTTAGACTTTTTGGGATTAGGTGTGCCACCTGGTACGCCTAGCTTGGGTGAATTACTATCTCAAGGCAAAGGTAATTTGGATGCTTGGTGGATTTCAATTTCAACATTTATTGTTTTGGTAGCCCTATTGCTCTTACTAACTTTTATGGGAGAGGCTTTACGTGATGCATTCGATTCGCGGAAAAGTGGCTCTTTAGCGGGGTTACCGAGTGGTGTCTGAGTTAGATCGAACTAGTTTGTTGCGTTATGAAAATGTATCTATTTCTTTTGGAGCTGGTCGCCGTGAAAAATTTGCCCTGCGTGATTTCAGTTTAACTGTTGGGGTTGGTGAACGGGTCGCATTGGTGGGTGAGTCGGGATCCGGCAAAACACTTTCTGCTTTAGCGCCTTTGCAATTAGAGCCAGAGGGCGCTAAAGTCAGTGGCAAAATTTGGTGGCATGGTAATGCTGGGTTAAATACGCAGGCAAGTCGCGAAGTAGATTTATTAAGTTTGCCACTTGAGCAAATTCGATCGATTCGCGGGCGCGAAATTGCGATGATTTTTCAAGAGCCGATGACAGCGCTAAACCCCTTGTATACCATTGGCAATCAGCTAGTAGAAGCGGTGTTGATTCATGAGCCACTACTTTCTAAGGCTGAATGTATTGTGACCGCTATTGGCCTTTTGCAAAAAACTGGTATTGAAGAAGCCGAGCGGCGTTTTTACGACTATCCTCACCAGTTATCAGGCGGGCAGCGCCAACGCGCGATGATTGCAATGGCACTAGCTTGTAAACCCCGACTCTTAATCGCCGATGAGCCGACTACCGCTTTAGACGTGAGCTTGCGATTACAAATTTTAGATTTACTCAGAGATTTGCAAGAAGAGGCTAAGGCTGATGGTGGCATGGCTATTTTATTAATTACCCATGATCTCAATTTGGTCCACCACTTTGCACAACGGGTTGCCGTGCTTAATCAAGGTTGTTTAATGGAGGTGGGCCCAACTGAGCAAGTTTTTAATCATCCAGATAATGCGTATACCGCCGCTTTAGTAAATAGCGAGCCCGTGCGCGAATTATTACCATTGATGCCATTGGCGCCAGTGTTATTACAAGCTGACGATTTATCCGTGTCTTATCCCAGTTCTGCACGCAAGCGCTGGTTTGCCAAAGCGCCGCGCCATACAGTTTTAAAACAGGTGGGTTTGACTTTACGGCAAGGCCAGACTATTGGTGTGATTGGCGAGTCTGGCTCAGGCAAAACGACTTTAGGCATGGCTATTTTAGGTTTGCTAGGTGACTCAAGTGCAGTGACCTCAGGTGAGGTGGATGTCTTAGGACAAGTTTGGGGTAATTTAAATGCCACCCAACGGCGCGCAATGCGCTCAAATTTACAAGTGATTTTTCAAGATCCATTTGGTTCTTTATCACCCCGCATGACTGTGATGGAAATAGTGGCCGAGGGTCTTGATGTGCATTTTCCTAAATTAAGCGCGACTGAACGTGAGGCGCGCGTCGTTGATATCTTGCGCGAGGTTGGCTTAGATCGTTCCGTATTAAATCGTTATCCCCATGAATTTTCGGGAGGTCAGCGCCAACGGATCGCAATTGCTCGGGCTTTAATTTTGCGCCCCCAAATTTTGGTACTAGATGAACCCACTTCTGCGCTTGACGTCACGATTCAAAAACAAGTCTTAGCTTTATTGAGCCAACTACAGCACAAATATAATTTGGCTTATCTCATCATTAGCCACGATTTAGCCGTGATTCGGGCTATGTCACATGAGATCATGGTCTTAAAAGGCGGAAAAGTGTTGGAGCGGGGTGATACCGAAGCCGTTATTGCTAACCCTCGCCATGCCTATACGCGGGATCTTTTTAAAGCAGCTGAACTTACTTAATCTGCCCTAAGCCATTTATTTTTGTTAGAATCGAGTAATGTCACTGAAAAATGAACAGATTACCCTTGTAAATCAAGGACTTGTAAATTACCTAAAGCCTTTGGCGGGGTTTTTTTGCTTGGCTTTGCTATTTACCGTGTCAGTGCAGGCGCAATCTCTTGTAGAGGGTAGTAAAGAGTCTAATAAAGAAATTGCCGCCGATTCTGCACGCGACAGCATGAAAGAAGCCAATAAGGAAAATAGCAAAGGTTTGTTTTCCCGCGTGGCAGATAAGTTGGTTGATTCGCTTACTGGCAATTCTGAAAATCTGATTAACCAAGCAATGGAAATGATTGGTGTGCGTTACCGCTGGGGTGGTGAGTTAGCCCAATCAGGCCTTGATGCTAGTGCTTTTGTCAGTTATGTATTTAATGACAAACTCAGTTTTTTATTACCTCGCAAGGCTTCTCAAATTAGTCGCGTTGGTAAGCCGGTGACCCGCGATGAATTGCAGCCAGGTGATTTAGTCTTCTTTAATACCATGCGCCTTACTTTTTCTCATGTTGGTATTTATGTTGGTGATAATAAGTTTTTACATTCACCTGCGAAAAATGCGAGTGTGCGAGTTGACGATATGCGCGAAGTCTATTGGGATAAGCGTTTTGATGGTGCTCGCCGTCTAGATGGTTCCGATTCTTTTAGCGATGAAGAGCGTAATGCCTTAATGAAAGAATTTAAGGCCCTAAAGAAATCCACCCGCAATCTATAAGCGTCCCTTATAATTAAAAGTTGGTGAATTTAGTGCGCATTCCTACTGTAGTGGCATTTTGTGTTTGCAGCGCGAAGTAAAAGAAGATCACCCCAAATCAACCTGAACGGATTACCTTTTTAAATGCACTTCAGGCATACCCTGACGGCAGAATTTTATGGATGCAAATCAAACTAAGCGCATTGTTGAAACTGCGCTCCTCTGCGCTCAAGAGCCAATTACCTCGGCTGATTTAACCCGCTTATTTGTAGAGGAAATTAGCACCAAAGTATTAGAGGCTGTTTTGCTCGAGTTGCAAGCAGAATGGCAAGAGAGTGGTATGGAGTTAGTGCGTATTGCTACTGGCTGGCGCTTCCAAAGCCGTCTATCGATGCGAGAATACCTTGACCGCATAACACCCGAGAAGCCACCGAAATATTCACGAGCCGTAATGGAAACCTTAGCAATCATTGCATACCGGCAGCCGGTAACACGGGGTGAAATCGAAGAAATTCGTGGCGTAACGGTGAGCACCAATGTGATGAAGCAGTTAGAAGATCGTTCTTGGGTAGAAGTCATTGGCCATAAAGAAACAATCGGCCGCCCCGGTTTATATGCCACGACAAAACAATTTTTAAATGATCTTGGTTTAACTAATTTACAAAGCTTGCCGATGTTAGAGGATGCCAATCCATCAATAGAGCCCTTAGCGCAAGCTGTCATTGAGTTTGAAAATAAATTAAGTATTCCTGAAGGTGAAGCGACCGATCGAACAGAGCAGCCATGACTAGCAATAACGACTCAGATATCCCAAGCCCAACTAGTATAGCTCCTGTTGTCGATGCTGCAACTGTCATGTCAAGTTCTCCGGTGGCTAGCAACGCAGGTGAAGCTAGCAACGCAGGTGAAGCTAGCAACGCAGGTGAAGCTAGCATCACTAGTCGTCCACGGCGGCCTAACAAACATCCTTTTAAGTCGCGTAATTTTCGTGATAAACCAAAACGTGACGGCGAGCGTGCCGGCGGCAATCAATCGAGCCATCAATCGAATCATCACTCCCATCAAGCAGCGAAACCAAATCCTGCCCTAGCTGCAGAAAGTACAGCCCTATTTAATGCGGTTGTTTCTGGTGAATTTGATGCTGCCTTAGACGCTCCCGAGCTCGAAGTAATAGCTACCCCTTTATTAAATGATGAGGATGAATCAGCGATTTCTCATCAAGCGCTTGCGCTAAAAAATAATGATTTGCATGGCGGTGATGACGCCGATGACGATGACGGGATAAACAGCGATTTAAGCAATTTACAATTTTCTAATGTCGATGATTTGCCATTGAGTATGCGCGATGAAGTTTGGTCTGATCTTGATGGATTAGATGATGATGCCGACGATGAAGATACAGTTAAATTGCACAAAGTATTAGCCGATGTTGGCATGGGATCGCGTCGAGAGATGGAAGACTTGATTATCCAAGGTCGGGTATCGGTCAATAGCATGCCAGCGCATATTGGTCAGCGCATTGGGCCAACCGATCAGGTACGCATTAATGGCAAACCTGTTCATCGCAAAATTCATACCAAACCACCGCGCGTTATTTTGTATCACAAGCCCGCCGGTGAAATTGTGAGTCAATCCGACCCTGAGGGTCGTCCCACTGTTTTTGACCGTTTGCCCAAAGCCCGACAGGGTCGCTGGATTGCAGTAGGACGCTTAGATTTTAATACTGAAGGTTTATTGCTCTTTACCACTTCCGGTGAGTTGGCTAACCGTTTAATGCATCCACGCTATGGGGTTGAGCGGGAATATGCTGTGCGCATTTTGGGCGAACTGAGTAATGAGCAACAAACTGAACTGAAAAGTGGCATTCAACTTGACGATGGGCAGGCGCGCTTTTTGCGCCTTTCAGCCGGTGGGGGTGAGGGCGCAAACCGCTGGTATCACGTGGCCTTAACCGAAGGTAAAAATCGCGAAGTACGGCGGATGTTTGAGGCTACTGGCCATACCGTATCGCGCTTATTGCGTACCCGTTACGGCATTTTTTTACTGCCACCACGTTTACGACGCGGCAAATGGGAGGAGGTGCCGGCTGAAGGCATTACTCAATTAATGAAAGCTGCCGGTTTAAAAGTGCCACAAGGTGGGCAAGATAAAGGTCGCTCAGGACAAGGTCAGCGACAAGGTTTTGGCCAAGGACAGCAAGGTCGAGCTGGTGGCGCAATCTCAGCTGACAGCCCAGACTTTCAGCCGGATCCAATGCAAACCTCAGTTTCTTATTGGGGTTCCAGAGAAGCTTTGCAGCTAGCCAGCCAGCATCGTGGTTTAACCCATCAAGGGCGAGCCGGTAGCGGGGGAAATGCCAATGGCTCCAATAACGGCAGCAGTAAACACAAAGGGAAAAAAGTGCATCATGGACATGCCTTTAACCCGCAAGGTACAGGCGGCGGTAAGCCTGGTGGCGCACCCGGAACTGGCGCCAAAAGAACTGGCCCCAAAGGACGCAAACCCTTTCATAAGGGACCTAGAAAGCCACGTACATCTAGCGAAAGCTTCTGATTTAGCTCAGGTTTTCCTAAATCAGCTATAATTTCGGTCTCGTAGTTTGTTTGTAGTAACCAGCCAATGTTGCGATCAACGTAAGCTGGCCAATTCTGAATTTAAGAATATGGGCTTTGCAGCCCATTTTTTTTTGGGGAATCGCGTGAAAGAACAGCAAATTATTGCTGCTGAGGTAGAAAATTTAGGCTACACGCTCGTTGATATTGAGCGGGAGGGCCGTGGTTTGCTGCGCATCACGATTGAAAATCCCGATTTTGAGCGTTTAGTTTCTGTGCAAGATTGCGAAAAGGTAAGTCATCAATTGACTTACACCCTGCCAGTAGAAAACATTCCCTACGACCGTTTGGAAGTGTCTTCTCCAGGGCTTGATCGCACGGTAAAAACAGCCGCCGATTTTATGCGGTTTAAAGATTTTGAAGTCGATTTGAAATTACGGGTAGCAGTTGCGAGCCGTAAACATTTTCAAGGTGTTTTGCAAGGTTTGGTTAGCGGCGAATTACATTCTGCTGATGCCAAATTTGGCTTGATTTTTGCAGCAAGCGATGGCACGCCGTCAGAGCTAGTTTTTTCATTGGCCGAGGTAGAAAAAACCCGGTTGGTCCCTGTTATTGATTTCAAAGGAAAAAAATCATGAGCCGAGAAGTTCTCATGTTGGCTGAAGCGCTAGCGCGTGAAAAAAATGTGGATCGCGAAATTGTTTTCGAGGCCCTCGAATTAGCGCTGGCCTCGGCAACAAAAAAACGGTACGACGAAGGCGTCGATATTCGGGTCTCAATTGATCGCGAAAGTGGCGAGTATGAGTCTTTTCGCCGTTGGTTAGTCGTGCCCGACGAAGCAGGTCTACAAGAGCCCGATAAAGAAATCTTACATTTTGAAGCGCAAGAGCAAATACCTGAAATGGAAGTTGGGGATTTCATTGAAGAGCAAATTGAATCAATGGCCTTTGGACGTATTGGTGCACAAGCAGCTAAACAGGTGATCTTGCAGCGCATTCGTGATGCCGAGCGCGAACAGATTTTGAATGACTACCTCGAGCGTGGCGAAAAGGTCATGACTGGTACAGTAAAGCGAGCCGATAAAAATGGTTTGATTGTTGAATCTGGGCGAGTAGAAGCTTTATTGCGTCGCGATCAAATGATTCCAAAAGAAAATCTCCGCTCAGGCGATCGAGTTCGTGCTTACATCCTTAAGGTTGATCGTGAGGCGCGCGGCCCACAAATTGAGTTATCACGTACCTGCCCTGAATTCTTAATTAAATTATTTGAGAATGAAGTGCCCGAAATGGAGCAGGGCTTACTTGAAATTAAAGGTGCTGCACGTGACCCTGGCATTCGCGCCAAAATTGCCGTGGTCACCTATGACAAACGCATTGACCCAATTGGCACTTGCGTTGGCGTGCGTGGTACTCGCGTTACTGCCGTACGCAATGAGGTTGCTGGTGAGGCAGTTGATATCGTTTTGTGGTCAGAAGACCCAGCCCAATTTGTGATTGGTGCATTAGCTCCAGCTCAAGTGTCTTCCATTGTGGTTGACGAAGAGCGCCATGCCATGGACGTCGTAGTCGACGAGGAAAACCTCGCAATTGCCATTGGCCGTAGCGGCCAAAACGTGCGTTTAGCCAGTGAATTAACAGCATGGCAAATTAACATCATGACGCCTGAAGAGTCGGCTGAGAAAACCGAGAAAGAAGCGGTAGTCACGCGGCAATTATTTATCGATAAACTCGACGTCGACCTTGAAGTGGCTGAAATTTTAATCGCAGAGGGCTTCAATACTTTGGAAGAGGTTGCTTATGTCCCTTTAACTGAAATGTTGGAAATTGAAGCATTTGATGAAGACACGGTTAACGAGTTACGTACTCGAGCCCGCGATTCTTTATTAACCATGGAAATTGCTAAAGAGGAACGTTTGGGCGAAGTGTCGCAAGATTTGCGCTCACTAGATGGTGTGACGCCTGAGCTGATTGCTAAATTGGCTGAAAGTAATGTCCATACTCGCGATGATCTTGCCGAGTTGGCGGTAGATGAACTGGTAGAAGCAACCCAGATTGACGAAGAAACTGCGAAAACGCTGATCATGAAAGCGCGCGAACATTGGTTTACTTCATGAGAGGAAGCAGGGCATGGCAACAACCACAGTAAAAGCACTCTCTCAAGAGCTCAAACGCTCTGCGGCTGATCTCTTGCAGCAATTACAAGCGGCCGGAATTGGAAAAGAAACTGAAGACGATAAGATCACTGAAAAGGATAAGACCGTCTTGTTGGAGTATTTGCAGAAAGAGCATGGAAATACCGATGCTGGTGCTCGTAAAAAGATTACCTTAATTAAGCGCGAATCATCTGAAATTCGTCAAGCAGATTCCGCTGGCCGTACCCGTACTGTGCAAGTTGAAGTGCGCAAAAAACGGGTTTTAGTAAAACGCGGTGATGATGCTTCTAAAGCAGCAGTTGAAGAGCCAGCGGTAGTAGCTGCGGCCACTGCTGTAGGCGGTAAAAAATCGATTCTTTCTGAGGAAGAGTTAGAGAAGCGCGCAGCTGAAGCAACCCGTCAAGCCGAGTTATTGGCCTTGCAAGAAAACGAAATGAAAGCGGCAGAAGAGGCAAGAGAACAACGTGAAAAAGATGCTTTTGCTGCCGAGGCTAAAGCTGCACCAGGGGCTCTTGCCGCTGCCAAAGTGAAACTAGACGCTGCAAAAAAGGTGGCAAAAGAGTTGCATGATGCGGCAGAAGTAAAGCTTACTGATTTGCGTACGCGCCGTGCAGCTGCTGAAACCGAAGCGTTAGCCATTCGCGAAATGATGAGCACGCCAGCACGCGTGCTAAAGGCCCCCAGTGAAATTGCTGCAGAAGAAGAGAAAAAAGGCACCCTACATAAGCCCTTAAAAGTTGAGGGTGCTGACGATAAGAAAAAAACACCCGCTAAGGTTGGTGGTAAGTTAATTAAATCTGCTGAAACTTCATCCACATGGCAAGAAGAAGGCGCTAAACGTAAAACTACGCTAAAAACACGTGGCGATAGCTCTGGTGGTGTTGGTGGTGGTTGGCGTTCTGGCGGTGGACGCAGGAAGCAACATCACGCAACTCCAACTGCTGAAAGTAATCCCGATACTAATTTTCAAGCCCCTACCGAGCCAGTAGTACGCGATGTACATGTGCCTGAGACCGTTACCGTGGCAGAACTTGCTCACAGCATGGCAGTAAAGAGTGCTGAGGTTATCAAGCTATTGATGGGCATGGGCCAAATGGTTACCATCAACCAAGTGCTCGATCAAGATACTGCGATGATTTTGGTGGAAGAAATGGGTCATAAAGCGATTGCTTCAAAACTAGATGATCCTGATCTCGATTTAGGCATTACTGGGCAAGATGCTGAGCTCTTGCCTCGCCCTCCAGTAGTGACCGTGATGGGTCACGTAGATCACGGTAAAACTTCGCTGCTCGATAAAATTCGCTTAGCTAAGGTGGCTTCTGGTGAGGCCGGCGGAATTACCCAGCACATTGGTGCTTATCACGTTGAAACACCACGCGGTGTAATTACTTTCCTTGATACTCCTGGACACGAGGCCTTTACAGCAATGCGCGCACGGGGCGCCAAAGCCACTGATATTGTTATCTTAGTGGTGGCTGCCGATGACGGCGTCATGCCGCAAACCAAAGAAGCCATTCACCATGCGCGTGCCGCAGGAGTTGCTTTGGTAGTGGCGATTAATAAAATTGATAAACCCGACTCCAATCCTGACCGAGTGAAAACTGAATTGGTTGCCGAGGAAGTGGTGCCAGAAGAGTATGGCGGTGACTCCCCCTTTATTCAAGTGTCTGCTAAAACGGGTGAGGGCATTGATGCCTTGTTAGAAAACGTGCTGTTGCAAGCTGAAATCCTTGAGTTAAAAGCACCCCGGGATGCGCCTGCTAAAGGTCTTGTGATTGAGGCGCGATTAGATAAAGGTAAAGGCCCAGTAGCTACTATTTTGGTGCAATCGGGTACTTTACGCCGTGGCGATATGTTGTTAGCTGGCTCATCGTTTGGTCGTGTACGTGCCATGTTGGATGAAAACGGTAAACCCTGTAATGAGGCCGGCCCTTCGATTCCAGTTGAAATTCAAGGCTTATCTGAAGTGCCCGATGCTGGCGAAGCAGTACAAGTTGTTCCCGATGAGCGCAAGGCACGTGAAATTGCTTTATTCCGCCAAGGCAAGTTCCGCGATGTCAAGTTAGCTAAAGCGCAGGCCGTTAAGTTAGAAACCTTAATGGAAAATATGGGTGAGGGCGCAATTGAAGCTAAGCTCTTGCCAATTATTATTAAGGCCGATGTACAAGGGTCGCAAGAGGCTTTATCGCAATCATTGCAAAAGTTATCGACTCCCGAAGTAAAAGTGCAAATAGTACATGCAGGTGTGGGCGGCATTACTGAAACTGATGTGAATTTAGCGGTAGCTTCGAAAGCAGTCATTATTGGCTTTAATTCTCGCGCCGATGCCTTAGCGCGTAAATTGGCTGAAAACAATGGCGTAGATATTCGTTATCACAACATTATTTATGACGCCGTTGATGAGGTTAAATTAGCTTTAGGCGGAATGTTAACGCCAGATAAGAAAGAAGAAATTACTGGCTTAGTTGAAATTCGTCAGGTCTTCACAGTTTCTAAGGTTGGATCGATTGCAGGGTGTATGGTTTTAGAAGGCCTTATTAAACGCAATTCAAAAGTACGTTTACTACGTGATAACGTAGTAACCTGGACTGGCGAATTAGATTCACTCAAACGCTTTAAAGATGACGTCAAAGAAGTTAAGGGTGGTTTTGAGTGTGGCTTATCGCTGAAAAACCAAAATGATATTCAAGAGGGCGATCAGCTCGAAGTATTTGAAGTCACTGAAGTTGCTAGAACACTTTAAGATACTGCTGGCACTATGCATAAAACTAGCCCCCATCGTAATGAGCGATTAGCTGACCAAATTCAACGCGATTTAGCCGAGCTAATTCCCCGTGAATTACGCGATAAGTCCTTGGGTTTAATTACCCTGCAAGGAGTTGAGTTATCGCCAGATTTAGCCCATGCCAAAGTTTTCTTTACTGTATTAGGCGCTGAGCCCGATCATGCTTTAGCAGCCTTGCAAGAAAAAGCTGGCTACTTGCATTCCATCTTATTTAAACGCCTGCATATTCACACCATTCCTACTTTGCATTTTGTGCACGATACTTCCGTTGAGCGTGGTATTGAGATGTCACGTTTAATTGATCAAGCCGTGCAAAGCGATCAAACTGGCGATAGCAAAGATTAAGCGAAGACTGAGATTCTTATGTCACAACGGGTTGATGGAGTGGTATTGCTAGATAAGCCTGCAGGTATTAGTTCCCAAGGCGCGGTTACTGCTGTAAAGCGGGCTTTACAGGCCGAGAAAGCAGGGCATACTGGCACACTTGATCCAATGGCTACTGGGCTTTTACCTGTTTGCTTAGGTGAGGCAACTAAATATTCACAAGATTTATTAGACGCAGATAAAACCTATGTTGCCCAAATTCGTTTTGGTGCTCGCACCTCTACTGGTGATGCTGAAGGCGAAATCATTGAGCAATTAGCCTTACCAGTATTCGCAGACGAATTAGCGAGGCAAACCTCTTTGGAAGCGCTCTTACCAAAATTTACAGGTTGTATTACGCAAGTACCACCAATGTATTCGGCCCTTAAGCGAGATGGAAAGCCGCTATATGAATATGCACGCGCAGGGATTGAGCTAGAGCGTACCGCACGCGAAATTACGATTCATGCAATTCGTTGGACTGCAGTTAACTGGCCCGAAGCGACCTTAGAGGTAAGTTGTAGCAAAGGCACCTATATTCGAGTCTTGGCTGAAGATCTGGGCACAATGCTGAGGTGTGGTGCACATTTAGTCGGTTTACGCCGAACTGCCGTGGGGCATTTATCGTTACAGCAATCGATTACTTTAGAGACCTTACAATCTAAGGGCGCTGAAAAGGGTGTCGATTTACTACCTATTGATGCTTTATTGCAAACCTTGCCGCAATTAACCCTTGATGAGCTCCAAGCAAAACGGCTTAGCCTTGGCCAACGCGTGCCCTTAGCTTTCAGCAATGCCTTTCCTTGGGCTAATGCCTTAGTGCGTATCTATCGCGCTACATCTGCCCCCCATAATTTTATTGGTACTGCCGACTGGCGCTCAGGCGTCCTTCATCCGCGACGCCTTATTTCACAAGTTTCTTAATTTATTTCCTTTTTTAGATAGAAGCATTTAATGACCAAACGCGCCCTTCGTAATATTGCCATCATTGCCCACGTTGACCACGGTAAAACTACCCTTGTCGACCAGCTACTGCGTCAGTCTGGTACTTTCCGTAGTAATGAAAAAATGACTGAACGCGTGATGGATTCTAACGATCTTGAAAGAGAGCGGGGCATTACGATTTTGTCAAAAAATTGTGCAGTTGAGTATGACGGTACCCATATCAATATTGTTGATACCCCTGGTCACGCTGATTTTGGTGGCGAAGTTGAGCGGGTGCTCTCAATGGTGGATGGCGTGTTGTTATTGGTCGATGCAGTTGAGGGTCCTATGCCACAAACCCGCTTCGTAACCAAAAAAGCGTTGGCTCTCGGATTAAAGCCGATCGTTGTGGTGAATAAAGTCGACCGCCCTGGCGCCCGTTGCGACTATGTGATCAATGCCACTTTTGAATTGTTTGACAAATTGGGTGCCACCGAAGAACAACTCGATTTTCCAGTGATCTTTGCTTCGGGTTTAAATGGCTATGCAGGCCTTACTGAAGATGTGCGTGAAGGTACTATGCGGCCCTTGTTTGATGCAGTTTTAGAATATGTACCAGTTCGTGATGATGATCCAGATGGTGATTTGCAATTTCAAATTTCGTCAATTGATTACAACAGTTATGTCGGCAAAATTGGCATTGGTCGAGTTAATCGCGGACGGGTGAAGCCGGGTATGGAGGTGATTTGCATGAATGGCCCCGATGGCTTGCCATTCAGGGGCAAAGTGAATCAGGTACTCAAATTTAAAGGACTTGAGCGTGAGGTAGTTGATGAGGCTATTGCTGGTGATATTGCCTTAGTGAATGGCATTGACGATTTAGCGATTGGAACTACTATTTGTGCCCCTGATACCCCAGACCCATTACCGATGCTGAAAATTGATGAGCCTACTTTAACCATGAACTTTATGGTGAACACTAGCCCATTGGCAGGTCGCGAAGGCAAGTTTGTGACTAGTCGGCAAATTCGCGAGCGTTTAGACCGCGAATTAAAGTCGAATATGGCTTTACGCGTGCGCGAAACGGATGATGACACGGTGTTTGAAGTCTCAGGTCGCGGTGAATTGCATTTAACCATTTTAGTTGAAACAATGCGACGCGAAGGTTTTGAAATGGCCGTATCTCGCCCACGCGTAGTATTCCACGAAGAAGATGGCGTGAAAATGGAGCCCTTTGAAAGCTTAACTGTTGACGTAGAAGACGCTACCCAGGGTAGCGTGATGGAAGAGTTGGGTAAGCGTAAGGGCGAGTTACTTGATATGGTCAGCGATGGTAAGGGCCGCACGCGCTTAGAGTACCGTATTCCTGCGCGCGGCTTAATTGGTTTTCAAGGCGATTTTATGACCATGACGCGAGGCAATGGTTTACTCAGCCATACCTTCGATGCCTACTACCCTGCCAAAGATGGTATTTTGGGTGAGCGCCACAATGGGGTCTTAATTAGCCAAGACGATGGCGAAGCCGTTGCTTACGCCATTTGGAAGTTACAAGATCGTGGTCGGATGTTTGTCAGTCATGGTAGCCCTGTTTATGAAGGTATGGTGATTGGTATTCATAGTCGCGATAACGATATTGTTGTAAACCCCATTAAAGGCAAGCAATTAACTAACGTGCGCTCATCGGGAACTGATGAAGCTGTTCGGCTTGTCACCCCCATCGATTTGACTTTGGAATATGCAGTTGAGTTCATTAGCGATGATGAGCTAGTTGAGGTGACTCCCAAAAGTGTACGGGTACGTAAACGGTATCTTAAAGAGCATGAGCGCAAGAAAGCCTCCCGCGAGTAAACGCTTAGCAGTTGCGCCCATGATGGATTGGACTGATCGGCATTGCCGATCGTTCCATCGTCAACTATCAAAAAAAGCGGTACTGTATTCAGAAATGGTTACAACAGGCGCTTTATTGCATGGTGATGTTCCGCGCCACTTAGACTATTCAGCAGCAGAGCATCCCCTAGTTTTGCAATTGGGCGGTAGTGAGCCAGATGATTTGGCTCGTTGCGCAGTCTTGGCTAAGCAGTGGGGTTATGCTGAAATTGATTTGAATTGTGGTTGTCCATCAGAACGGGTGCAGCGAGGCTCGTTTGGTGCATGCTTAATGGCTGAACCCGAATTAGTTGCTCAATGTGTGCGTGCCATGAGCCAGGCTTCGCATTTACCTATTTCAGTAAAGCAGCGTTTGGGTTTAAATCAAATGGATGCATCTGCCTCGCCACAGGATTATCAATTTGCACTGAACTTCATTTTGGCCGTGGCCGATGCAGGGGCTCAGCAAATTACGATTCATGCCCGTAATGCAGTGTTAAAGGGCTTATCGCCCAAAGAAAATCGCACCAAACCACAGCTACATTATGCAGTAGCGGCACAACTACGGCGCGATGCCCAACAGCAATTTCCAGCCCTCAAGGTTTTGTTAAATGGCGGCCTTGAAAATAACGCACAAATCGCCGGCCATTGGCAAGACTTTGATGGCTTTATGGTGGGGCGCTCTGCTTATCATTTTCCTGCTATGTTATTGGGTTGGGATGATCTACTTGAGAGCGCTGGAGCAGCAGCTGGTTATTTACTTAGCGAAACTGAATGGCACCGAATTCAAATTGGCTTGGTGCGTCAAGCCCAAACTTGGTTTGATTGGTGTACTCAAGCAGGTAAGCCCTTTTATTTGGGGGTTTTAACACGCCATATTATTGGCTTGGCACACGGCAGGGCAGGCTCACGATATTGGCGTCAGCGTTTATCAGATCATCATGCGTTAGCGCGAGTACAAAGCAAGACAGCTATTACTGATTTTTTTCTCGAGGCCAGTCTTGAGTTGGGCGATTGGGCCGCCTTTGAGTTTGAAAACGCCTAATCGGACTAGTTTGGTAGTTTTTTGGCAAAAGGCTATAATTTGTCGTTCTACAACGGCGGACGTAGCTCAGTTGGTAGAGTCCCAGATTGTGATTCTGGTTGTCGCGGGTTCGAGCCCCGTCGTTCGCCCCACCTCTTCTAACTTGAACGACCTTGGCATTTAGCCAGCAGATACCGCAAACTATTTTGCTATAGGGCCTTTTAACTTGGGGTCAAAAGCCGCTATTTGTTTGCCATCAATTAAACGCATCGACCAATTTGCAAAAGAGCGCTGCTTAATCTTTTTTAACCCTAGTGAAAAAATATTGCAATGCCGCTCATCCTTTTTAATTGAGTTCCAAAGCAACTCAATAGCGCCTGCAGGCCCTTCAATTATTTGACTAAACCGATTGCTCTCACAAGATAAAACGCCAGTAATATTTAGGCTGGCATTGCGAGCAATAGCAAGGTCAACTAATTGCATTAATTCAAGGGTTTCAAGCGGGTGTATCAGTTCACTCACATAACTTAAACTGACTAAATCAGCATCGCCGATCGAGCCCGAAATTGGAGTAGATTTGTGTATAGCCATGCGTGTACTATAGACTATTTATTACTATTTTAGATACTGGCTAGAATAGATCTGCCGATAAGCCCAGATGCCAAATTTGGCGCAATATAAAACTAAAAGCATACCCAATAGGTCGCCTGTGAAGATTTGAATAAAGGGGCCAATAAACGTATTTGCACTACCATTTAGTAGAAAAAATATACTGTGTAATGTGCCCCCAAGCAGAGCGGCGCTAATGGCAATAATAAGCAGATCTCGCGCTGACATATCGGCTAATGATGGTTCTAATTTAAGTGCTCTAGCAATTGCAGAATAGGCAATAAATGGCGATAGGGCCGAGAGGCCGGCAAGGGTGATTGCCTGCAGTGGAACTAGCTCTATAAAGTGAATACCAATTAATACTCCACCCACAAATAAGCCTATTACCCCTACCCAAGAAAAAATAATGACTGAAATGAGGCGTAAGCCGGCAGGTATAAAGATCAGATTGATTGCGGGTGAAATTTGCGTGAATTTAAAGATATATTCATTTAAAACAAATAAGGCAATCCAGGTGGATGCGATTCCAGTGATTATTAAAGGCTTAATTAGATTGCGCATGGGGCTAGATCGCTCCCAATTTTGGGAAAATGGCTAAATTTTCAATTTGTTCTAAAAGTACTAAAAATAATCATACTTGGAAGAATGCTTTTTGCCAACTTTACAGTGGCAAATGCCCAAAAAATATCGAGATAATGTTATAGTGGAATACCCTAACAACATTGGATTTTTATCTACTATGAAATCAAGCGCAGCTTATCTTCGTTTTCTAAACTTAACTAAGAGCATTGAGGCATTACCTGCAACCCCAGGCCTTGATTTAATTGAGCGTGAAGTATTGAGCGCTTTGGCATTGCGCTGGAATAAAAATCAACCGATTTTAATTGCTGACGCCATCTCTCTAAAAGAGATTGCGTCTCAAGCAACCTTACACGGCCGCTTAAAGCAATTAAAGAAAAAAGGGTTGGTAAAAATTATTCCTGACTCTAGTGATGGCCGCAGAAAATACATTGAGCCAACACAAAAGTCCTGCAACTATTTTGATCAGATGGCTAAATGCGTAGTCAGGGCCGCCAAGGCCTAAAATTCTAAGGCAGTTTTATTTGAGTAAACCCGCATTCTTCGCGTCTTCTAAGGCGCTAGGAGTCTTTTCTTTCATGAATGCGGGTATTTTGTTTAAAGGTATATCTACCAAAACAAACCCAGCCTCTTCAAGTCGTTTTTTATTATCTACATCGGCATTTAAGAGCGCAAAATAATCTGACATTTTCTGTTGCAATGCTTTGGGTGTGGCTTTAGGCATGGCTACTCCACGGTAGGCGCCATCGACCCAATTTAGGCCCAATTCTTTAAAGGTTGGCACGTCTGGTAGGGATGGGTGCCTCTTATCAGTGGCAACTGCAAGTGTTCGCACTTTCCCTTTTTGTTGAATCGCTAAAGGTAAATACCCCATTGCGCCATCAACGTGCATGCCAATCAGAGAAGAAATTAAATCACCCGTACCTTTAAATGGAATGTACTGCACATTGACGCCAGCTAATTTATTGAGGCGTTCAGTGGCCATGTGGTTTGCTGAAAATTGGGCTGAGCCAGCTAAGGTCATTTTTCCTGGATTCTTTTTAGCGGCAGCGATAAATTCTTGATAGGTTTTGTATGGACTTTCAGCTGAAACCATTAATGCATCAGGCGTGAAGTGATAGTAATAAATTGCATTAATATCCTCCGTCTTATATTGAGTGCTTGGTTCGAGCGGTTGCAAAATAATATGTGGAATATTGACGCCAGCAACGATTGTGCCATCGGCTGCATAGGTATTGAGTTGCGACCAGACAAGGGCGCCTCCTGCCCCAGCTCGGTTAACCACAATCATCGGTTGATTATATTTTTTCGCAGAAACATCAGACTGTAAGCGAGCCACTAAATCTGATTCACCTGCAGCTGGAAAAGGAATTATGTATTGAATTGTTTTATCAGGCAGCGGTTGCGCTAAAGTATTAAAGCTTACAGACGCAAAAATAAAAGAAATTAATAGACCAATAAGACGGTTGCTTTTCATTTAGATATCTCCTGACAAACTGCGTTAGTTACATCTTTCATCATGGCACTTCCACCTAAATCACGGGTATGTAATTGAGGATTGGCAGTAACGGCTTCGATTGCCTGCATTAGTTTCTGTGCGAGTACTGGCTCTCCCAAATGGTTAAGCATCATCACTGCAGACCAAAAAGTACCTATCGGATTAGCCAAGCCTTTACCCATAATATCAAAGGCCGAACCATGAATGGGCTCAAACATCGATGGATAGCGACGTTCAGGGTCAATATTGCCAGTCGGCGCAATACCTAGACTACCCGCAAGCGCTGCAGCTAAATCGCTTAAAACATCGGCATGAAGATTGGTAGCAACTATGGTATCGAGCGATTCAGGGCGATTAACCATGCGGGCTGTAGCGGCGTCAACCAGTTCTTTATCCCACGTCACATCGGGAAACTCGCGCGCAATTTCGCGGGCTATTTCATCCCACATCACCATTGCATGACGTTGGGCATTAGACTTAGTAATCACCGTAAGGTGTTTGCGGGGGCGCGATTGCGCTAATTTAAAAGCAAAACGTTGAATACGCTCTACACCGACGCGGGTCAGGATACTCATATCAGAAGCGACTTCGATAGGATGGCCCTGGTGAGCTCTGCCACCTAAACCGGCATATTCTCCTTCAGAATTTTCACGTACGATAACCCAATCAAGTTGATTGGGTTGGCAATTCCGTAATGGCGTTTCTATGCCCGGTAAAATTCGGGTAGGGCGCACATTAGCATATTGGTCAAAACCTTGGCAAATTTTGAGGCGCAATCCCCACAAGGTAATGTGGTCAGGAATATTTGGGTCGCCCGCAGAGCCAAACAAAATTGCATCTTTATGGCGCAAGGCCTCTAAGCCGTCATCGGGCATCATTTTGCCGTGTTGGCGATAGTAATCACCCCCCCAATCAAAGCGCTCAAAGTCAAAGGCAATTTGCTTTTTAGTTGCTAGTGCTTGTAAAACAATTTCACACTCAGGAATGACTTCTTTGCCAATCCCGTCACCTGGAATCGAGGCAATCTTGTAAGTTTTCAACGCGTCTCTTTCTTGGTTTTGTTATTTTTATGATGATAGCGCTAAATAAGGGTACGAGCTAAATCGCGCTAGCGAAGTTGATAAGGAGCACTTTTATCAATCATGATAACGGCTGGTATATCGACGCAAAAGTCCTTATCAAAAGTAAAAAGATGAAACAAACTGCAATCTTTTTGGGTTAACTGTGAGAGGGCATGTTCGCTTGGCGATTTGCCGGTGGTCACCGTGGTCGCTACGCCAGCAGTCGTGATAGGGTAGGCGGTAGCTGCGGCAGAAGCAGTGGCAGCAGCAGAAGAAGTGCCGCTAGCAAAGAGCGCTGCTGGCAGAGCGCAGGCAGTGCCTTGCAGCAAGAAGCCTAGCAGCAGCAAGGCGCGATAGCAAAGCTGAAATTGGAGCCTATTTAATGCCACAGGCAGTTTTATAAACCCCCACTACCCACGAGCCACTAACAATCTGCTCATAAGGGCTATTACCTAATTTTTCATCAGAAATAAGGGTGCCATCCCCTTTATTACCCGTAAATAGTTTTACATCTAAAGGACGATATTGCTGCTTACCGCAGGCAAATTCATTTAAGCCAATGATTGAGCTTAAGGCTTTATTGGTTTTTGGGTCTTTGCCTGGGGTTTTTAAATCTAACATTGAGATCATCTGAATGTTATCGCCATCGGCTTTAATAGTGGCGATATCGACATAAATAGTGACCTGATCATTAAAGCCAATTTCTTGCCAAGCAGCCAACACTGGGGCGCAGGGCAAAAGAGCTAAAAAACCAGCGAGAACAAGTAGTTTTTTCATTCAAATCTTTCTATCATTAAAGGAGTATTTCAATTTAGTCATTTTAAACAGCATTGTCATTTGGGGGCGAGGTCAAGTTGACGCGAATAAGCAGATGGCTTGCTGGTAAGGGGTAGCGCGTCATTATTGGCCCACAATGAGTTTAAGTTCCGGTAACGGTTACTCTGAACCCAGCCCGATTGGCCCGTAGGATAAATAAAAGTGGACTGATCTAAATCGGCAAAATCGAAAATAATCCGCATGCTGGCAGCTTGCTTAGTAGCATAAGGCTGCTTTGATTTGCCTAACTCGAGGCGTCCCACATTTACCGAAAAGCTATCACCTGGAAATGGATTTACGAGATTAAAGATTTTATTTAGCAAGGGAACCTTACTAAAGGGACGATGTTCAGCGATAGCTAAGTGAGCTTGCCCCCAAAGCCATTTTTGTGGGTCGGTTCCGTAAGCGCTGCTAAGTTGATCTAAGGCTAAATCGTAGGCAAGCTTTGCAGTTTCGGCACAATTTTCCACGGCAGCGCTAGAAGGCTGGTCGCACCATGGACTATTTGGATTCGCTATCTGTAAAATTAATGCTTCACGAAATTGCCGCCGCTTACCGTATTCCTGCTCAAATAAGTTACCTAAGCGCGAGAACAGTAAGCGGGTAAGCTGATCGGCCCAAGCATTAAAGATGGTGGGAGCTGCTGAATTAGCAACCATCTCGCCAGCAAAGGTATTGGTGATTTGCTTGGCGCTATTGCTTAATGGATGATTCGATTGCACACTTTTAAACAGCGCAAGCAGAGGCATTGCGCCAAGTGATAAGGTATCTCCTTGCATAGCGCGCATCGAATTTAGATCATGTTTATTTTGCGCTCCTAGTAATTGCTTAATACGGTCGTAGCGAAATGGCAGCTCCCAATCAGCCGTGAGAGGGTTGGGATTATTGTCAGCAAGAATTTGTTGATTCGCACTTGCCAGCCAGCCTTCAGCAGGGTTAGTGCTCGCTGGCAATTGATCAAATGGGATGTAGCTTGACCAGTCATATTGGCGGTCCCAGCCTGGTGCCGGTGCAATGCCATATAAACCCTGGTACAAGGTTCTTTTGGGGGCAACCCCAGCAACCTGAAAGGCAATATTGCCTGAGGTATCGGCCATGACGATATTTTGCATCGGTGCATAAAAATGGCGCAGACTATTTTTAAACGCATCGATCGATTCAGCGCGATTCATGTCTAGCAGGGTGGCCAGTGATTGATTTTCTAAATCGAGTGCAGTCCAACGAAGTGCAAGGGCATACCGATTTGCATCAATAGTATTTTTAGCTTGTTCGTAGGCATCCGAAATAATTGGTCCATGGCGACTTTCTTTCACGATAAAACGTAAGGAATTTTCGCCTTTGATATCAATAATTTCTTCGCGCACCTGAAACGAAAGCGGCCCATCCGGTCCACGGTAGAGACTATTATTTTTAGGGTCTAATTGCTCTAGATATAAATCTTGTACATCGGGATTGGTATTGGTAAAACCCCAAGCAATTTGATTAGTTCTACCAATAATGACAGCAGGTATGCCAGGCATGGTTGCACCAATCACCTGTAATTTAGGTGCATCGATATGGACGAAATACCAAGCGGAGGGAGCGCTTAGCCCAAGGTGGGGATCATTTGCTAAAAGCGGTTTTCCACTTGCGGTTTTATTGCCACTGAGCACCCAGTTATTTGATCCCATACCGTCTTTGCCGCCGGGTAAAAAATGACTAAGTTGTAAATCCGTTTTATTCTGCAGAAATTTTGCTGGTTGTGCTTGGGGTGGGTGTGTTGGTTGTTGTAACTGAGATTTTTTGCTTGTTGGATAGACTTGTAAGTCTTGATAAAGTTTTGCAAAATCAACATTACTCACCGGTTTTGTATCGGGGTAGGGAGGTATTACTTCCCACACCTGTGCAGTAGTCAGGTATTGCGCTAACCCTAGTCGTTGCAATTCTTTTTGCCAATTACCACCTAAGTCAAGTGCCAGCACAAGCATCCAAGCAACGCTATCTGCGGCCGAAAAATATCCCGGTTTAGAACGCGTTAAAAAATATTCGATGGGCAAGGCCCAGCCTAAATTGACATTACCTGCATTAACCCCATCGGCATAGGCTTGCAAAAGGCGTTTCGCTTCGATTGGATATCGTTCGAGTTGTTTTTCAGCAGCATGCTTGATGCCCAGCGTACGCATGAAGCGATCAATTTTGACGGTTTCTTCACCTAAAATTTCAGATAGCCTGCCAGATGCGAGTCGGCGATTCATTTCCATTTGCCATGAGCGTTCGCTAGCATGTAAGTAGCCCAAGGCAAAGAGCGCATCACTGGGATTTTTTGCTTTGATATGGGGAATATCATTGGCGTCAAACTGAATCGAGACGGCCTCATTTAAACCCTTAATAACCTGCTTGCCACTGGGCTCAGTATGGGCAAAGAGCAAATAAACCGCCATGATCATGCCCAATAGAGCTAGCAGGGCTAAGGCGCTAAATAAGGTGATGCGCATGAGGGAATGGATGCGAGAGCGCTGGCGGGACTGAATCATGCCGCTATTTTAGGCTTGAAAAGCATCATTTTTTCGGGGGGAAGGGCCGAAAATGTTAGTATTCGTATCTTCGTAGTTAGCCCGAGTGGTGAAATCGGTAGACACAGCAGACTTAAAATCTGCCGGCCATAAAACGGTCGTGCCGGTTCGATTCCGGCCTCGGGCACCAAATTGTTGTAATTTTCTATCCCTATGACGCTAAAGCAATTTTCTCTTGCTGGTTTACTGATCAGCGGTATTCTTTTCTGCCATTTAGCGCTGGCAAAGTCTCTGCCAAGCGATCACCTAACGATTAGCTCGCCTAATCAAGTTTGGGTAGGTGATTTAGATGGCATGGTGAAACGCCGCATTATTCGAGTTTTAGTGCCCTACAACAAAACCTTGTACTTCCTCGACAAAGGAGGTCAGCAAAGGGGCTTGATGTACGACATGATGATCGAATTTGAAAAAGAATTGAATGCAAAATACGCGAAGAAAAATTTACGCCTCCATTTTATTTTCATCCCAACTACGCGTAATCAGTTGATACCAAGTTTAGTCGCCGGCCGTGGCGACATCATTGCCGCCAACTTCACTATTACTCCCGAGCGTGAAGCGCAAGTTGATTTTTCAACACCCATTGCAAAAGGTGTCAAAGAAGTGATTGTCAGCTCGGCAAAAGGCCCAGCATTAAATAAGCTTGAAGATTTATCAGGAAAAATGGTGTTTGTTAATCCAACAACAAGCTATTACCAGAGTCTTAAACAGGTTAATACCGATTTTTCTAAAGAAAAATTAGCGCCCATTAACATTAAAGATGCCCCAGGAATTTTTGAGACTGACGATATCTTAGAAATGGTCCAGGCCGATTTAGTTCAAATTACCGTAAGCGATCTCTATTTAGCCCAATTTTGGAAAAATATTTTTCCCAATATTCAAATACATGAAGATTTGGTGATTCGTAGTGGGGGTGATATTGCTTTTGCTTTTCGAAAAAAATCTTCACAGCTAAAGCTTGCGCTTGATACCTTTACCGAGAATCATAAAATTGGCACTAGTTTCGGTAATCAAAAGTTACAAGCCTATTTAAAGTCGGTAAAGTGGGTTAAGGCCGCAACAAATCCGCAAGAAATTGAAAAATTTAATTCTATGGCTGGTATTTTTCAGCAGTATGGCGATCAATATAAGATTGATTGGTTATTGATGACGGCGCAGGGATATCAGGAATCTAGGCTTGATCAAAATGTGAAGAGTCGAGTAGGTGCTATTGGAGTAATGCAGTTGATGCCAGCAACTGGTAAGGAATTAAAGGTGGGCGATATTCATAATCTCAATAACAATATTAATGGCGGTGTTAAGTATGTGCGCTACTTAATCGAAAAGTATTATGTCAATGAGCCAATGACTGAGCTTGATAAAGTGCTTTTTGCATTTGCAGCTTATAACGCAGGGCCCAGCAAGATTCAGCAGTTGCGTTTGGAGGCTGCTAAGCGAGGCCTAGATCCTAATATCTGGTTTGATAATGTCGAAAGAATTGTGGCAGAACGAGTTGGTAGTGAAACCGTACAGTATGTGAGCAATATTTATAAATACTCGGTGGCCTATAAATTAGTGAGAGAGATGCCCGCTAAAACGCAGCCATGAAGACTTGGCGTGGGCCAATTAAAACGCTCACTGCTTAATCAGGCTCAGTTACAAACCCTAATTTAGTCAAGCCCGCGCGTCGCGAGGCAGCTAAGACCTGGGCAACATTTTCATAGCGCACCGCTTTATCTGCACGTAAATTAATTTCAGGCTGCGGCTCTTTCTTGGCGGCATTTTCAGCATAGCCTGTAAAGGTTTTTAGGTCGATGGGCGCGCTATTCCAAAAAATTTGCCCAGCAGCATTAATAGTAAGTTGAACTGACTCGGGCTTGACTTCATTACGAGCACTATTGGCTTTTGGTAATTCAACCTTAACAGCTTGTTGGATCACAGGTAGGGTAATAATAAAAATGATCAACAAAACCAGCATGATGTCGACCATGGGTGTCATGTTAATTTCCGCCATGATGCTGGAATCATCATCCTCGTTGGAGAGTTGATTAAATGACATGATTAGGCTTCGATTTCAGGGTTAATAACACGTGCACCGGTAACGAAGTAAGCCAGTAAATCATTGCCAAAGCGATTAAGATCAGCCATGACTAATTTATTGGCCCGATTAATTGCGTTAAAGCCCAAGACCGCTGGAATTGCAACTGCTAAACCAAGAGCAGTCATGATGAGTGATTCACCAATGGGGCCCGCTACCTGATCTAGCTGAGCACTGCCCGAGCTACTAATTGCAATGAGTGCATGATAGATGCCCCAGACCGTACCAAAGAGGCCGATAAAAGGTGCGACTGCACCCGTTGAACCCAGAAAGGTTAGTCCCTTTTGCAGTTGTCCGGCGCAGCGATCAACACTAGTCTTGATCGAACGTGCCATCCATTCAGAATAATTTAAGGTTTGTAGTAATTCACGGCGGCTCGACATTTGATTTTGATGGTGGGTCGAGGCATTTGCGCCACCTTTAGCGATAAAGTAATAGGGGTTGATGGCGGGATCAGTAAAGCTATTAAGGCCATCATCGAATGAAGTGGCGCGCCAAAATTGTTCAGTTTGTAGTTTGACTTGCCGTAATTTACGCAAACTCCAGTAGCGCGATAACAAAATAACCCAAGTGATAATCGACAGAGCGATTAAAAGAACCGCCACAAAGCGTGTAATTGCATCGCCCTCAAGCCACAGATTTGCCATGCCAAATGCAGTATTCATAGTGTTAATTACTTTAAGTTAAATTTAATGAGTAAGTTAGTTGAAATTTTTACTGGAGCGCCATTCACTAAAAAAGGTTTAAAGCGATAACGCCGACCAATTTCGATTGCAGCACGGTCTAAGCGTTGAAAAGTACTCGATTGCAATAAGGCTACTTCGTAGACTTCCCCGCTTTCGTTAATAATGAGTCGCACTACTACCGCACCTTGTTCGCCTGCTCGTTTAGAAAATGAGGGGTAATACGGATCAGCATCAGGTTGATATAAAACAACTAGTTTACCAATATCGGTCTGAATCGGCGTACCACTTGCCCCGCCACTAGAGGAGGGGGCCACAGCTGTATTTGAAATAGGTGATTCGCTAGCCTTATTTTGTGGGGTGGGAGGAGGCTGTTCGACTTGTTTTGGCACTGGCGCTTCTGCAGTTTTAGGCTCAACTGGCTTTTTTGCTTGCTCTTCCTTTTTGGGTTTAGGTTGTGGAGCAGGTGGTTTAGGGGTATCGGCTTTAGTCGGCTCAGGGCTGACTAAATTAGCCATGACGCGAGTGTCATCAGGAGGAGCTTTTTTTTCGTAAGGGAATTCAAGGTAGGGCACAACAAAAAATAATACGTGCACCAACACCACAATTCCAATAATGATCCACTCATCGCGACTAATCAATAAGAAGCGGCGTCTAGATGAAGTATTAGGGGGGGTACTCATAGGAATCTGTTGACGAATCTCTTTACTACTGAGGTAGCTGTTGCGCACTGACTTGGCGCAGTTGCAATGGAGATTGTAGAAGTTGTTTGCTCATTTGTAGCAGTTTATTGCTATCGCCCGTAGTGATAAAGGTAAGCGTGCCCAAGTTCGTATCATCGGATTGATTAGACTCATTTCGGCTTGGCATTTGCAATAACAATTGTCGCGCTAATTGTTTGATAACTGCATCACCTGTATCAATTAAATTAATTTCATTACCGATTATTTTACGAATTAATGGGCTTAAAAAAGGATAATGGGTGCAGCCTAACACTAATGTATCAGCACCAGCTAAACGAATTGGTGTAAGGTGTTGCTCGAGCAAAGTTAAGGTAGCGACACTATCAATTTGACCAGATTCAATGAGCGGCACCAAGCCTGCACCAGCTTGCTTAATAAATTGACAATCTCCTGGTAAGGTCGCGAGTAGGGCGTTAAATTTATCGCTATTTAAGGTTGCTTGAGTTGCTAGTACTCCGACAATGCCATTTTGGGTTTGCATCGCCGCAGGTTTAATGCCTGGCTCGACACCAATAATCGGAATTTGCGGCAAAGTCAGTCGAATTTGTGCAATCGCTTCAGCAGTTGCGGTATTACAGGCAACTACAATCGCTTCACAGCCTTGCGCAACTAAATAGCGGCACAACTCAAGGCTGCGCAGCGCAATCCAATCGGTTGATTTTTCACCATAGGGCGCATTAGCTGAGTCGGCTAAATAAATAAAATTATGTTGGGGTAATTGTCTAAGTGCTTCATCTAAGATAGATAGCCCACCCACACCAGAATCGAATACGCCAATCAGCGCCACTGAAAATAATCTCTGTGCTCAGGGTTTAATGCGACTTGGCTGCATCATGCAGTTCGGTAATCGGAATTAAGCCGATACGGGTCTGCCAATGACGTGGGCCTGCCTGATGCATTGAAACCCCAGTTGAGTCAACAGCTACCGTCACGGGCATATCCTCTACATCGAACTCATAAATCGCCTCCATGCCTAGGTCTGCAAAGCCAACCACTTTTGCGTGTTTAATTGCTTTAGAGACCAAATAGGCTGCACCGCCTACTGCCATTAAGTAAGCCGATTTATGTTTTTTAATCGCCTCAATCGCCACTGGCCCACGTTCCGCTTTACCAATCATCGCAATTAAGCCAGTTTGAGTAAGCATCATTTCGGTAAATTTATCCATCCGCGTTGAGGTTGTAGGACCAGCCGGACCAACTGCTTCATCGCGCACGGGATCGACAGGACCAACGTAATAAATGACTCGGTTTTTAAAATTCACCGGCAAAGGTTCGCCTTTTGCCAGCATATCTTGAATGCGTTTATGGGCCGCATCGCGACCCGTCAAAATTTTGCCATTGAGTAATAAAGTTTGACCCGGTTTCCAGCTCGCCACTTCTGTAGCGGTAAGGGTATCTAGATTAATGCGATTGGATTTTTCAATATCGGGTACCCATAAAACGTCTGGCCAATCAGAGAGGGCAGGCGCTTCTAAAATAGCTGGACCACTACCATCAAGATGAAAATGAATATGCCGAGTTGCTGCGC
>Ga0049085_10000119_pt1 | contig 32857 bp, 25 predicted proteins | sample GreLakmeSU08MSRF_FD_66721 | JGI IMG/M metagenome (GOLD analysis project Ga0049085, IMG submission 66721) | Freshwater lentic microbial communities from great Laurentian Lakes, MI, USA - Great Lakes metaG SU08MSRF | ecosystem: Environmental > Aquatic > Freshwater > Lake | place: Great Lakes... | reverse complement strand
CCGTTACATCACCGATGAAGACCTCAATAAGCGCCCGGTCTCCCGCATCGGCGACGCGTTGCTGCGTACCGGCAACATCACCTACGACCTCACGCCGATCGGTCCGGAAATCAAGATGCGGGCGACAGGATCGATGCAGAACGATTCGCGCTGCGTGCCGAACTTCTTCCTCGACGGCATGTGGATCCCTACGCCGGAAATCAACATGCGCCAGACTATGCTGCAGTCCATCGAGACCATGGTCATCCCGGAGGACGTCCGGGGCATCGAGGTCTATGGCAGCCTGGGCGCGATTCCGCCCGAGTTCAACCGCAGCAACGGCTGCGGCGCCATCGTGATCTGGACCAGATAGGCTGGCTTGCGCAGCATGTCTTCTAATGAAGGGTGGCCGCGCGCTTACTGGCGCCCGGGGCTGTGTCTGAGCGAAACTTCCAATGTGGCCGCACCCGTAGGGCCACCAGCAAGCATCGGAGCCAGACGCATGGTCACGCACGACGACCGCCGGCGAGGAAAACGTTGATGCCGAGATCGAAGACGCCAGTAAGGGAAAGCAATAGCGTTGAGCGGCAACACCATGCGTGAGGCCGAAGGCCAGACGGCCGCGATCCGCCGCGTCTTCCTGTCGCCAGGACTCGCGGCCGTCGTGCTGACCGTTCTCGCCCTGTTGCTGGTCGGGAAGGCGGCGGACCTATTACTGCTGCTCTTGATCGCGATCCTGATCGCCGTCTACCTCGGCGCGTTCACCGATGCCATCGTCGCACGCACCTCGTGGAAGCGTCCGCTTGCCTTCGCGGCCGCAATCGTTGCCACGCTGTTCGTTCTGTGGGGAATCGAGGCGTTGCTGATTCCCCCTGTCATCGCACAGACCAAGGCACTGGCCGCCGGCCTACCGCAATACGTCACGGCGTGGCAGCAACGACTGGGCATGCTCGTCGAACGGTTTCCCGCGCTGGAGCCGTTCGTGGGCGGCGACCGTCAGCAGGAAGTGGTGGACGCGATCATGGGGCAGGCGGAATCGCTCGTGGCCGGGCTCTTCCCGCAGGTCTTCAACCTTGCGCACGGCCTGATCAATCTCGTGTCCGTGCTCGTCATGGCGCTGTACCTCGCGCGCACTCCGCAGCTGTACACGGACTTCGTGGTCGCGCTCACGCCGCCGCGCCACCGCGAGACAGCACGCGGAATCCTGGCCGCCATGGGCACGACGCTCAAGTCGTGGGTGTTCGCGCAACTCTTCAACATGTTCGTGCTGGGATTCCTCACGGCGGTCGGACTCTGGATTCTCGACGTGCCGTCGTGGCTTGCGTTCGGGATTTTCTCCGGGCTGGCTGCCATCGTGCCCTTCTTCGGCGTGTTGCTCGCCACGATTCTTCCGGCGCTGTTCGTGCTCGACCAAGGCGCGACGGCGGTGGCGCTCGTACTATTGCTTGGCGTCGTCGTGCACGTCATCGAGGGCAATTTTATCGCGCCGCTCATCTTCCAGCGCGACGTACATCTGCCACCCGTCCTCACCATCATGAGCGTGCTGATCGTCGGGTCGCTGCTCGGCCCGGTCGGGCTGATCGTGGCGGTGCCGATGCTGGCGGTCGTACTCGTGTTACTGCGGAAAATTCTGGTCGAACAGGTGTACGGCGATTCCCTGCCGGAGCGTGCTGCAGACGCTGGCCTTCGTCCGTCCGCTTCGCCGCCGAATCCCGAGTCGGGGACGTCCGCAACGAATTGATGCGGACGGAGGGAAGGCGGTGACGGTTTCCGGGGCGCGCGGTCGCATCGTGCCGCATGAACTCCGCACTCGAAATTCGCGACGTCACAGTCCGCTACGGCCGGCCCGGTCAGCATGGCCCGCCCCACGCCGCACTCGACGGCGCCACGCTTTCGGTTGAAGCCGGAGCCTGCGTTGGGCTGGTTGGAGCGCTTGGCGCAGGAACTACGACGTTGCTGCTCTGCGCGGCCGGCCTGGTTGGTCCCGACTCGGGTTGCGTGCGGTGGTTCGGGTCGCATCACTGGAACGCGGGCCGTGCGGCCTACATGCCGCCGCGGGCCGATGCCCATCCGTACCTATCGGTACGGGCATGGCTCGATTTCACCCTGACCCAGCGGGACTTCGATGGTCAGGTGCCCGACCCGGATGTGGCCTCCGTCATTGCGCGGACTGCGCTCGCGGAGTTCGCCCGCGTCCGGGTCGGGCACCTGACCCCAGGCGTGTCGGTGCGCGTGGCCCTCGCGGCTGCGCTGCTCGGTGCACCGCGGGTCGTGCTGCTCGACCGGCCATTCGACCTGCTCAGCAGCCCCGAACGCGCTCGGCTCGCTCAGGTGCTCGGGCTGCTTCGGGCGGACGGCGTCACGATGGTGGTCGCATCCCACGACGCGAACGCGCTCGCGGCCCTCGCCCCGGACCGGTTGCACACGCTCGCCGCGGGCCGCGTCAGCACGCATGTGGTGCGCACGACGACCCTTGAAATCGACGTACCATTGCCGATCGAGGCCCGGTCGCGCCTCGCGCTGCGTCTGCCGTCGGTCTACCGACGGGGCAGGGCGTTGCGGGTACCGCTTGAGCGATTCACGCCGGAGCAGGTACTCGCCGAGTGCCGAGCGCTTGGGATCGAGGTCAGGGCATCACGGCTGCTCGATCGTGACGAGCGGTCGCGGCGGCGGGTGGCCGAGCGGCCGATCGACCTCGTCCCACGCGCCGAGTCGCCCGCCGACTTGCCGAGTGGTTAACTTGAGGATGTGCCCGAGTTTCGACTTTACAACTCGCTGACCCGCAGCGTAGAACCCTTCGCCCCGGCCGACGGCGCGAAGGTCACGCTCTACACGTGCGGGCCGACGGTCTACAATCCGGCGCACCTCGGCAATTTCAGGACCTTTCTGTTTGAAGACCTCCTCCGTCGCGCGCTCCACATGCGTGGATGGTCCGTCGAACAGGTGATGAACCTGACCGACGTCGACGACAAAATCATCAAGCGGGCGGCGGAGCGGTCCATCTCCATCACCGAGCTCACCGATCCCGTCTGCGAGACCTTCCACGCCGATCGCGAGTTCCTCCGCATTCAGCGCGCCGAGCACTATCCACGCGCGACCGCATTCATTCCTGAAATGATCGACCTCGTGAAACGCCTCGAGGCGAACGGAACCGCCTACAAGGCGGACGACGGCTCGGTGTATTTCGCCATCGACAAGTTCGAAGGCTATGGCCGCCTCTCGCGCCTCGATACGCGCGAGATCCGCGCCGGCGCGCGCGTCGCGCAAGACGATTACGCGAAGGAAAACGCGCAAGACTTCGCGCTCTGGAAGGCCGCGAAGCCAGAGGACGAAGCCTGTGGTGCTGTGTGGGACTCACCCTGGGGGCGCGGCCGGCCTGGCTGGCACCTCGAGTGCTCGGCGATGGCGATGGCCATCCTCGGTGAGACGATCGATATCCACGCCGGTGGCGTGGACCTCGTGTTCCCGCATCACGAGGACGAGATCGCGCAGAGCGAGGCGGCCACCGGCAAGCCGTTCGCGCGGTTTTGGTGCCACGGTGAGTTCCTGCTCACCGACGGCGCCAAGATGGCGAAGCGCGTCGGCAACGTGAGCACCGTCGCGGACCTTCGTGCAGAAGGAGTCAGCGCCGCTGCGCTCAGGCACTTCGTGTTCTCGACGCACTATCGCAAGCAGTTGAACCTGTCAGGCGCGGCCCTAGAGGCCTCGACCGAGGCGGTGCGCCGCATCGGGGATTTTTCGGACCGGCTTTCGCGCGAGAACACGGGCAGCGCACAGCTCGCCGAGGCGGCCGACACGCTGCTCATCGAAGCGACGACCGCACTGTCAGACGACCTGAACGCGCCCCGCGCGCTCGGCGCCTTGTTCGACTTCATTCATGCCGCCAATCGGGCATTCGACGCGACGGGCACCGATACCAGCGCTTTGGCCCGGGCGCGGAATGTATTTCGGCAGGTGAATGCCGTATTAGACGTCGTGCCGGACCGAGGCACCGACGACAGCGTGCTCGCCTCCTGGGTCGATCAGCAGCTTGCCGATCGCGCCGCTGCGCGCGCCCGCCGTGACTTTGCGGCCGCCGACCAGGTGCGGAAAGCATTGGAGGAGAAGGGGATAGCCATCGAAGACTCGCCAACAGGCACGCGCTGGAAGAAGGTGCGTTAGCCGGTTTTTCGGGCCGGAAAGGCGGTTCCGAGGGCGCCATGTCAAAGCCGACGTAAGATGCTTGCTCTCAACGGCTTGACGCGATTTCGCAAGCGAGATAAGTTACAAGGCTCGCGAAGAACCGATCATCTGTTTTTGGCGGTTGACGCGTGTTGTACTCTGTGTTGGTCTGTTGCAGTCAGATGCGCTAATGCTGACGTAGCTCAATTGGCAGAGCACCTGATTTGTAATCAGGAGGTCGCGAGTTCGATTCTCGCCGTCAGCTCTGTCGTCGTTGTCGGTGAAGTTCAGTGTTGTTTCACGTGGCGGAGGAGATCGAAGCGCTCGGGTCTACAGCTGGTTCGCATCTCAGGTGGGGTACCCAAGTGGCCAACGGGATCAGACTGTAAATCTGACGGCGCAAGCCTTCGAAGGTTCGAATCCTTCCCCCACCATGGCGGGTCAGACGCCAAGCTGGTTTGAGCCGGTATATCGATTTGGAAGTGCACGACGTGGGAGATCGGAGGGAGCACGCGGGAGTAGCTCAGCTGGTAGAGCGCAAGCCTTCCAAGCTTGATGTCGCGGGTTCGAGCCCCGTCTCCCGCTCTGGTGTCATGGTTGGTGGTTGGATTGAATGGACGGCAGAGGAGTGAGGGGAATGCACGCGTAGCTCAGTCGGTAGAGCACCCCCTTGGTAAGGGGGAGGTCATCGGTTCAATCCCGATCGCGTGCTCTGTACGGAATGGTATTGGAAGCGAACGAATCGGTTGCGGTTTTTCTGAGGAACATGGAATGCCACGCGAAAAGATCATCCTCGCCTGCGGCGAGTGCAAAAATCGGAACTACTTCACGATGAAGAACAAGCGCCTGCACCCGGAACGGGTGGAGTGGAAGAAGTATTGCCCGCGCTGTAACAAGCATCAGCTCCATAAGGAGACGAAGTAGGTGTCCAACGAGATCGTGCAGAAGGCAACTGTTCCGCAACGGACCGTGGCGTTCTATCACGACGTCATGGCGGAGATGCGGAAGGTCACCTGGCCCGACTGGCCTCAGGTACGCCAGTTGTCGATCGGCGTGGTCATCCTGTCGCTCTTCATTGGACTCGTGATCTTTGCCATGGACAACATTTTTCAGCTCGTACTCGTGAGCTGGCTGCCGAAGTTGTTCGGTGGTTGAGATGGTTCCGCAGCACCGTTTCTACGCGATCCAGACGACCTCTGGTCACGAGAACAAGGTGCGCTTGCTGATCCAGCGGCGCATTGACTCGGACCCGACGGTGGCTGACCAGCGCCAGATCCGCCAGGCGCTCGTTCCGACCGAGCAGGTGGTCGAGATCAAGAACGGAAAAAAGGTGATGGTGGAGCGGAAGGTGTTCCCGGGCTATGTGCTCATCGAAATGGTGGTCGACCAAGAGACGCTGCACACCATCAACTCGATCCAGGGTGTGATCAAGTTCGTGGGCAAGGACCGGGATCCGCAGCCACTGCGGCCGGAAGAAGTGAATCGTCTGCTTGGCGTCGTTGACGCCGTCGAAGCAGCAGCGCCAAAGGAAGAGATTCCGTTCCTGATCGGTCAGGCCGTCGCCATCACGGAAGGCCCATTCACCGATTTTAATGGAACGGTCGAGGAAGTGATCATGGACAAGGGCAAGGTTCGGGTGAGCGTCAGCCTGTTTGGGCGGCCCACCTCTGTTGAACTGGATTATCTGCAGCTGCGGGCGCACTAACCCGGTACCTGTTGGGCGCACCGGCGCTGTGAACCCGTGGTAGTAGTTGTTGTTGTGGCTGATGTCCGTCGGCGACCACACCGACGTTAAAACGAATGTGGGAGCCAGCGGACCTCAATGTCCGCTACTGCGAAGAGGAGTACCATGGCAAAGAAGGCAGTCGGTTTCGTCAAACTGCAGATTCCTGCAGGCAAGGCGAACCCGGCCCCTCCCGTCGGCACCGCGCTCGGTCCGCAGGGGATCAACATCATGGCCTTTTGCAAGGAGTTCAATGCAAAGACTCAGGGCATGGATACGATCCTTCCGGTCGAGATCACGATTTACGCCGACAAGTCCTTCACCTTCATCCTGAAGACGCCGCCAGCCGCGGTGCTCGTCAAGAAGGAAGCGGGGATTGAGAAGGGTTCGGGTCAGCCAAATCGCAACAAGGTCGGGAGCATCACAGCGGCGCAGGTGAAGAAGATCGCCGAGATCAAGATGCCCGACCTCAACTGCGACTCCCTCGAGTCGGCGATGGCCATGGTGGCCGGCGCCGCGCGCTCGATGGGCGTGGAGGTGAAGGGCTAATGCGCACGTACGGAAAGAAGTACCGCAAGGCGGCCGAAAGTCGCGACATTAAGCTGAATTATCAGGCGCGTGCGGCGCTTGAACTGGTCAAGCAGACCGCGTTCGCCAAGTTCGACGAGACGGTGGACGTCGCCGTGCGACTCGGGGTCGACCCCAAGCATGCCGACCAGGCTATTCGCGGCACGGTCGTGCTGCCAGCCGGCACCGGCAAGGCGGTTCGCGTGCTTGTTATCGCCGTCGGCGAAAAGGCGAAGGACGCTGAGGCCGCGGGTGCTGACTTCGTCGGCACCGAGTTCATCCAGAAGATCAAGGACGGATGGACGGACTTCGACGTGATGATCGCAACGCCAGACCAGATGGGTCAGGTGGGCCAGTTGGGTCGCGTGCTCGGTCCGCGTGGACTGATGCCCAACCCGAAAGCCGGCACCGTGACCATGAATGTCGGACAGGCGGTCAAGGAAACGAAGGCCGGCAAGATTGAGTTTCGCGTGGACAAGACGGGCATCGTGCACGCCGCCATCGGGAAGGTGTCGTTCCCGGTCGAGTCGCTCGAAACGAATTTCCGGGCCTTCATGGATACGATCGTTCGCGCGAAGCCGAGCGCGACGAAGGGCGTCTACGTGCGAACCGTTGCGGTGTCCAGCACCATGGGCCCGGGCGTGCACGTGGACACGACTCCCTACCGGTAACGCGCCATGAAACGACCTGAGAAAGAACAGCTCGTTGCCGAGCTCAAGGACAAGCTCAAGGGCGCCAACGCCCTCTACTATACCGACTTCACTGGACTCAACGTGAAGCGGATGACGGACCTCCGCCGGCGCTTGCGCCGGGCGGGTGTTGAGTACGTGGTGATCAAGAACACGCTCGCGCTCAAGGCCGTGAATGAGAGCGGGCTCGCCGGTGTGCGGCTCAAGGGCCCCACGGGCGTGATCGTCGCGAAGGATGCGATCGCCGCCGCGAAGCTGCTGACTGCGTTCCGCAAGGAAAACGATCAGCGGCCGCTGGTGAAGGGCGGTCTGTATGAAGGGGCGCCGGTGGACGAAGCGCTCGTGAAGAAGCTGGCATTGCTTCCGACGCGCGATGAGGCCCTCGGGCAGCTCCTCGGTGCGTTCAGCAGCGTGCTCGCGATGTTCGCGCTGACCCTCGAGGCACGGAAAACACAACTCGAGAGTGAAACGACCGGTGCCGAAACAGCAGCAGCTTGATTCCCCAGGCGTTTGCCTGATACACACGCCCCAGGAAACCCTGGGAATTACCTACGGAGAGCAGAACAATGGCTAATGCAACGCTGAGCAAGGACGACATCATCGACGCGATCGGCAGTATGTCGGTCATCGAACTTGCGGATCTGATCGAGACGTTCAAGACGAAGTTCAACGTGACGATCGCGGCCGTGTCCGCGGGCGCACCGGCAGGTGGCGGTGGTGCTGCCGCGGCCGTTGAGGAGCAGACGGAATTCAGCGTCATCCTCAAGGAAGCCGGCGCGAAGAAGATTCAGGTCATCAAGGTCGTTCGTGAGATCACCGGCCTGGGCCTGAAGGAAGCGAAAGATCTGGTCGACGGCTCGCCGCAGACGGTGAAGGCCGGTGCCACGAAGGACGAGGCGGCCGCGATCAAGGCCAAGCTCGAAGAGCAGGGCGCGACGGCCGAAGTCAAGTAGAGGTGTGCTGCCCCGGCCGGCGCGCTTCGCGCTCCGGCCGGCTCTCACCCTCACTTGACCTCGCCATCGTGAAAAGTTCGCACTCCCGATACACCCGAAGTTGAATTGCACGCGCACCGGCATCCGACGTTCGTCGGGTGCCGGGGCGTGGCGCTTTGTGCCTGCCAGAACACCACCCGGGTGAGCCCCGGAATACGACATGATCAAGCAGATCTCCTTCGGAAAGCTCGAGCAGGGCATGGCGATGCCGCACTTGCTCGACATCCAGACGCGCGCCTTCGAGTCGCTGCTCCAACTCGACGCCGCTGCACACCATCGCGAAGATGTCGGTCTCGAACGGGTCTTCAAGGACCTGTTCCCGATCACCGACGTTCACGAGAACTTCTCGCTCGACTTCAAGAAGTACACGCTGGGCGAGCCAAAGTACTCCGTCGAGGAGTGCATCGAACGCGATATGACGTATTCAGCGCCGCTCAAGGCGACGCTGATCCTCACGGTGTTCGAGGAGAACATCGCGGACGGCAAAAAGCGCATCAAGAACCAGATCGAGAAAGAGGTCTACCTCGGCGAGCTGCCCCTGCTGACCCCGCTGGGCACCTTTGTGATCAATGGCGCCGAGCGCGTGATCGTCAGCCAGCTCCACCGGTCGCCGGGCGTCGTGTTCGAAGAGTCCACGCACCCGAACGGCCAGCGACTGATCTCGAGCCGGATCATCCCGTTCCGCGGCTCGTGGGTTGAGTTCACGGTAGATATCCACGATGTGGTCTACGTCCACATCGACAAGAAGAAGAAGTTCCCGGCCACCGCGCTGCTGCGTGCCTTCGGCTACGGCTCGAACTCCGATATTCTGCGCCTGTTCTTTGCGACGCGCGAGCTCGACCTGACCAGGAAGCGCGAAGGACGTGCGGAAAATCGCGAAGTCATCGGCGCCATTGTCGCGGAGAACATCACGCTGGTCGGCGAAGACGCCGTGGCGGATGCACCCAAGCTCAAGACCAAGAAGGCGCGCGCCGAACGCGAGCGCGCCGAGGCGGCCCTGGCCGTGCGCGAAGGTGACGAACTCACGGAAGAAGTCTTCAACCGCCTCCGCCGCCTCAAGGTCGATACGATCAAGGTGTTCGCGAGCTATGTGTCGGTCGACCTCCGCGATGAACTCGAGGCCATCGAGCGCGGTGAACGCCCGACGCCGCGGATCATCGCGATAGACGAATCGGACCCTGAAACTGGCGAAGTCGTCGCCGAAGCCGGCAACGCGCTCAAGGAGACGCTCGCGAAGCGCCTCCGCAAGCATGGCCTGACCAAGGTCCGCTGCCTCGTGGCCAGTGGCCGTGCTGAGAGCACGCTGATCAAGAACACGCTGGTCAAGGACCCGACGAACCCGGCGCACTTCGACGATGAAGCGCGCCGCCGCCGCGGTCATAAGGAATCCACGGACGCTGAGTTCGGCGAAGCAGAGGCGCTCAAGGCCATCTATTCACTGCTCCGTCCTGGCGACGCGCCGAACAAGGAAACGGCGAAGCAGGCACTTGAACGGTTGTTCTTCTCGCCGAAGCGCTATGACCTCGGTCGTGTGGGCCGGTACAAGATCAACCAGCGCCTCGGACTAACGACGCCGGCGAACCATACCGTCCTCACGAAGGACGACTTCATCGCCATTGTCCGCAACCTCGTCGAACTGCACGAAGGTCGCGGTCATGTGGACGACATCGACCATCTGGGCAACCGCCGGATCCGCTCGGTCGGCGAACTGATCGCCAATCAGTTTTCCGTCGGCCTGTCGCGTATGGCGCGTCTGGTCAAGGAGCGCATGAGCATCAACCAGGACACCGAGAGGATCGCGCTCGACGACCTGGTCAATGCCCGCACCGTCAGCGCGGTGATCCAAGCGTTCTTCGGGTCAAGCCAGCTGTCGCAGTTCATGGATCAGACCAATCCGCTTGCTGAGCTCACGCACAAGCGCCGGCTTTCTGCGCTCGGACCTGGCGGCCTGACGCGTGAACGCGCGGGCTTCGAAGTCCGTGACGTGCACTACTCGCAGTACGGCCGCATGTGCCCGATCGAGACGCCTGAAGGTCCGAACATCGGCCTGATCACGTCGCTGGCCTGCTATGCCCGCGTGAACGACCTCGGCTTCATCGAGACCCCGTATCGCGTGGTCAAGAACGGCAAGGTGACGAACGAGCTCGCATGGCTCGACGCCAATCGTGAAGAAGACTCCACCATTGCGCAGGCCAACGCCAAGCTCAACGACGACCACACGTTCGTCGACGAGCTGGTGCTCTGCCGTCATGGCTCGGATTTCCCGCTGACCCCGCCGCCGCGCATCGACTACATGGATGTTGCGCCGGAACAACTGGTGTCGATCGCCGCCGCGCTCATCCCGTTCCTCGAGCACGACGACGCCAATCGCGCGCTGATGGGCTCGAATATGCAGCGGCAGGCTGTGCCGCTGCTCAATCCGCAGACGCCGCTGGTGGGCACCGGACTTGAGCGGACGGTCGCCGAACACTCGGGCGCGACGGTCATCGCCATGCGCGGTGGTGTTGTGATCCGTGTGACGGCCGACGAGATCATCGTCGACGCTGGTCCGGTCGAGAAGGGCAAGCCGGGGGCCGACGAGCCGCTGGCGCGGCTCACGCAGCAGGACCGCTACAAGGTCCGGAAGTACTGGCGCACCAACCAGGACACCGCCATCAACCAGCGCCCGATCGTGCGGCTCGGGCAAACGGTCAAGGCGGGCGAAGTCCTCGCGGACGGCGCGGCAACCGAACAGGGCCAGTTGGCGCTCGGTTCGAACGTGCTCGTGGCGTTCATGCCTTGGTACGGACACAACTTCGAAGACGCCATCGTGCTCTCCGAGCGCCTGGTCAAGGAGGACGTGTACTCGTCCATCCACATTCAGGAGATGGAACTCCACGTCCGCGACACCAAGCGTGGGAAAGAGGAAATCACGCGTGAAATCCCGAACGTCTCGGAAGAGTCGCTCGTGGACCTCGACGAGCGCGGGATCGTTCGGATTGGCGCCCACGTGCGCCCGGGCGACATCCTCGTGGGCAAGATCACACCCAAGGGTGAGACGGAACTCTCTCCTGAAGAGAAGCTCCTGACGGCCATCTTTGGCGAGAAGGCGAAGGACGTGAAGGATTCGTCGCTCAAGGTTTCACCGGGCGTCGAAGGCGTCGTGATCGACGTCAAGATCTTTTCACGCGTCGAGGACCAGGTCGTCGAGAAGGACCGCGGCGAACGGATCGGCGATGTGCGCCGCCTCGAAGGTGAAGAAAAAGTGCGCGTGAATGACGTGCGCGACGGCGAACTGAAGGAGCTGCTCGCAGGTCAGATCGTGGCCCTGGCGCTGAAGTCGGGCACCGTCGAGGAAGCGATTCCCGTCGGCACGAAGCTCACGGATGATGTACTGGAAGGCGTCCGCCTCGCTTCGCTCGACCTCAAGACGTTCCGCGTCGAGAGCAAGAAGGTCAACGAGTCCATTCGCGAAATCATCGACGCGGCCAACGAAGTCAAGGCCCGCATCGAGGAGAAGGCCGAGGAGCGGATCGATCGCATTCTGCAGCCGGATGAACTGCCCCCGGGCGTGCTCCAGCTGGTGAAGGTCTACCTCGCGGAGAAGCGCAAGATTTCAGTCGGCGACAAGATGGCCGGGCGCCACGGCAACAAGGGTATCGTGGCCCGCATCGTCCCCGAAGAAGATATGCCGTTCCTGCCAGACGGCCGTCCAGTGGACATCGTGCTCAATCCGCTCGGCGTGCCGAGCCGCATGAATGTCGGGCAGATTCTCGAGACCCACCTCGGGTGGGCCGCGCGCATCCTCGGCTTCTATGCAAAGACGCCCGTCTTCCAGGGCGCCAATGAGCGCGAGATCGGCATGTTGCTGCGTCTCGCCGGGCTGAACTGGATCCGCGGCGCGTTACGGATCAACGCGGCGCCGCCGACCGTGACCGACAAGGAGATCAAGACACTTCTGGCCGACATGCGGCCCGAGCAGAGTCACGTGGACACGGTGCAGCTCCTGGCCGACGCCACGCTGAACGACCTTGGCAGCCGGTCGATGTCGCAGGGGTCGCGCGATGTGTACCACAGCATTCGTGACTTCATCGCCGCGGCCGCGAAGGAACTCGCTGACCGCGAGATCGAGGCCATTGGCAACGCCATCAAGTTCAATGCGGGCTCCACCGAGAGCGAAGACTTCAACGTCGCGCGCAAGGCCGATTTCAAGAAGGCGGCCAAGGATCTCGAGAAGCGCGCTACGATGAGTGGCTCGGCCATCCTCGAGGAGATGGGCTTCACCCACCTCGCATCGATGCTCGTCAAGAAGTCGGACGCTGATGTAGACGCCGCGGCCGTTGAACTGCTGCGACTCGCCGGCCTGCAGGCCGGCGGCAAGATCCGCCTGCGCGACGGACGCACGGGCGAACGGTTCGCCTCGGCGGTGACGGTGGGCGAGATCTACATGCTCAAGCTGTCGCACCTCGTGGACGACAAGATTCACGCACGGAGCATTGGACCGTACTCGCTGGTCACGCAGCAGCCGCTTGCCGGTAAGGCGCAGTTCGGCGGCCAGCGTTTCGGTGAGATGGAAGTGTGGGCGCTGGAAGCGTACGGCGCGGCGCACACGCTGCAGGAAATCCTGACGGTCAAGTCCGATGACGTGAGCGGCCGGTCGCGCGTATACGAGGCGATCGTCAAGGGTCAGAACCTGCCCGACCCGGGCACGCCCGAGTCGTTCAACGTGCTTGTGAAGGAACTGCAGGCGCTCGGCATCCACGTCACGATGGATGCGAATGCCGACGGTTACAACACTCCCTTCTCCAGCGGGAGCGAGGAATAACTCATGATTGATTTCCGTAACGCACGCGAAACGCGGTCATCCGCGTTCGATTATATCCAGATCCGGATCGCCTCGCCCGAGGAGATCCGTGGACCGCGCGACAGCAAGGAACGGGAACGGCTCGAAATGGCCGGTCTCCGCTCGTGGTGGTCATGGGGCGAAGTCACGAAACCTGAGACCATCAACTATCGCTCGTTCAAGCCCGAGAAGGACGGCTTGTTCTGCGAGCGCATTTTTGGCCCGGTCAAGGATTGGGAATGTCACTGCGGCAAGTACAAGCGGATCCGCTATCGCGGCGTGATCTGCGATCGCTGCGGCGTCGAAGTCACGTTGAGCAAGGTGCGGCGCGACCGCATGGGACATATCGAGCTGGCCGTCCCGGTCGCGCATATCTGGTTCTTCAAGACGCTGCCGAGTCCGATGGGCAACCTCCTCGACCTCACGCTGCGTGATCTCGAGAAGGTCGTGTATTACTCGAATTACGTGGTGATCGATCCGGGCCAGCAGGAAGTGCACGCGAACGAACTGCTCGACGAAGAGCAGTACCTCGCGTTGCGCTCCAAGGCCCGTGAAGAAGGCGACACGGCGTTCAACGCCGACATCGGGTCGCCGGCGGTGCGCGAACTGCTCCGTCGCATCGACGTGGATAAGCTCGCCGAGCAGCTGCGCAAGGAAGTGCTGACGGAAACGTCGCAGCACAAAAAGAAGCAGATGCTGAAGCGCCTCAAGGTGGTGGACGCGTTCCGTAACTCGGGCGACCACAGCGACGTGCGCAACAAGCCGGAATGGATGATCCTCGACGTCATCCCCGTGATCCCGCCCGATCTCCGTCCGCTCGTTCCGCTCGACGGCGGCCGGTTTGCCACGTCCGATTTGAACGATCTGTATCGCCGGGTCATCAACCGCAACAACCGCCTCCAGAAGCTGATCGTGCATCGCGCGCCGGAAGTCATTCTCCGGAACGAGAAGCGCATGCTGCAGGAGTCGGTGGACGCGCTGTTCGACAATGGCCGCCGCTCCAAGGCGATCCGTGGGCGCGGCAAGCGTCCGCTCAAGTCGCTGTCCGACATGCTCAAGGGCAAACAAGGCCGGTTCCGCCAGAATCTGCTCGGTAAGCGTGTGGACTACTCGGGCCGCTCGGTCATCGTCGTGGGCCCTGAGCTCTCGCTGCACCAGTGCGGCCTACCCAAGGCGATGGCGCTGGAGCTGTTCAAGCCGTTCATCATCCACAAGCTGGTCGAGAAGGGTATCGCCGAGACGGTTAAACGCGCCAAGAAGATTGTGGAGCGTGAGTCGAACGAAGTCTTCGAAATCCTCGAAGAAATCATTCGCGACCATCCGGTGCTGCTCAACCGCGCGCCGACGCTCCACCGTCTGGGAATCCAGGCGTTCGAGCCCGTGCTCGTGGAGGGCAAGGCCATTCGCATTCACCCGCTCGTCTGCGCGGCGTTCAACGCCGACTTCGACGGCGACCAGATGGCCGTGCACGTGCCGCTGTCATTTGAAGCGCAGCTTGAAGCACGTGTGCTCATGCTGTCGAGCAACAACATCCTCAAGCCGGCCGACGGACGCCCGGTGGCGGAGCCGAGCCAGGACATCGTGCTGGGCTGCTATTTCGCCACGAAGGCGCCGCCAGGCTTCGAAGAATTGATGAAGGATCCGAAGCAGTTCGCCAAGTTGCCGGCGTACACGTCGGCCACAGAAATCGAGATGGCGATCGCCATGGGTCGCCTCGACGTGCACTCACCGGTCAAGTTCCTCGTCAACATCGACGGCAAGACGCATTGGGAAGCGACGACGTGCGGCCGCGTGATGTTCAATCAGATCGTGCCTCCTGCGGTCGGCTGGCAGAACCGCGACATGAAGAAAAAGGTGCTGTCCGAGCTGGTGTTCGAGTCGTACCGCCGCTCCGGCCTCGCCGGCACGGTGTCGTTCCTCGACCGCCTGAAGGAGTTCGGCTTCCGCAACGCCACGCGCGGCGGCGTCTCCATCGGCATCGAGGATCTCGAGATCCCGGCGGAGAAGGAGTCGCTGCTCGAGGAAGCCTCGACCCGCGTCGAGCGCTTCCAGAAGGCGTACCAGACCGGCAACATCACGAACGGCGAACGCTACAATAAGGTCATCGACACCTGGACCCACGCGAACAACGACATCGCCGACGCGATGGTCAAACACATGCGTGATTCGCAGAGCGGGTACAACCCCGTGTTCATGATGTTCGATTCCGGTTCGCGTGGTTCGCGTGACCAGATCCGTCAGCTCGCCGGTATGCGCGGCCTGATGGCGAAGCCGCAGAAGAAGCTCACCGGCGGCATCGGTGAAATCATTGAAAGCCCGATCAAGTCGAACTTTCGTGAAGGGCTCTCCGTGCTCGAGTACTTCATCTCGACGCACGGCGCCAGAAAGGGTCTGGCCGACACGGCGCTCAAGACGGCCGACGCAGGGTATCTGACGCGGCGCCTCTGCGACGTGGCGCAGGACGTGACGATCGCCGAGGAGGATTGCGGCACGATCATGGGCCTCGAGATCGGCGCGCTGAAGGAAGGCGAAGACATCATCGAGCCGTTGTCCGAGCGTATTGTCGGCAACGTCGCTGCTGAGGACGTCGAGGATCCGCAGTTGCTGGACGGGTCGGGCCGGCGCACGCTGCTGGTCGAGACCGGCCAGATGATCGACGAGGACACGGCGCGTCAGATCGAAGAGTCGGGTCTCGAAACGATCAAGATCCGTTCGGTGCTCACTTGCGAGGCCAAGCGCGGTCTCTGCCGCATGTGCTACGGCCGCAACTTGGCCACCATGCACATGGTGGACCTAGGCGAGGCGGTGGGCATTATTTCGGCGCAGTCCATCGGCGAGCCGGGTACGCAGCTCACGTTGCGCACCTTCCACATCGGCGGCACGGCGGCACGTATCGCCGAGCAGACGGCGCGGAAGACGAAGGTGGCCGGCATCGTCGAGTTCGGCGATCGCTTGATCCACGTCACCAACGCCGAAGGCCAGCAGGTCGTCACGGCGTATGAAGGCGAATTGTTTATTCGTACGTCGAAGGACAAGCACGCCGCGGTGGCGGCGCGCCTGCAGGTTCCGCTGGGCGCCATCCTCTCGGTGAAGGACGGCGAGGAAGTGTCGAAGGATCAGGTCGTGTTCAGCTGGGATCCGTACACCAACCCGATCATCGCCGACGTGCAGGGCGAGATTCGGTTCGTGGACCTGGTCGAGGACGAGACGTTCGCCGAAGAACTCGACGAACTGACCGGCCTCCGCCAGCGCGTCGTGATCGACGACCGCGAGAAGAAGCTCCACCCGCACATCGAGATCTGGCAGACCAAGGGTGGAAAGGAAAAGCGCATCCGCGACTTCGTGATCCCGGTGGGCGCGCAGCTCATCGTGGCGAATGGCAAGGAGATCACGGCGGGCACGGTGATCGCCAAAATCTCGCGCGAAGCCTACAAGACCCGCGACATCACGGGTGGTCTGCCGCGCGTGGCCGAACTGTTCGAAGCGCGTCGTCCGAAGGACCCGGCGACGATCTCCGAAGTGGACGGCATCGTGCGGTTCGGCGAGATCAAGCGCGGCAAGCGCGAAATCTTCGTCCAGCCGCTGCGCTCGGATGGGCAGCCAGACGAAGCGCAGCAGGCCCAGCTGTACGAAGTGGCGGCGGGCAAGCACCTTCGCGTGCACGAGGGCGACCGCGTCCGCGCTGGTGACCGCCTGTCGGAAGGACCCGTCAACCCGCATGACATTCTGCGCATCAAGGGACCGCGCGCAGTGCAGGAATACCTGCTCAACGAAGTGCAGGAGGTCTATCGCCTCCAGGGCGTGAAGATCAACGACAAGCACATCGGTGTGATTGTGCGCCAGATGCTGCAGAAGGTGCATGTCATCGAGCCAGGCGACACCGAATGGCTCGAGGGCGAGAACGTGGACAAGGGCGCATTCCGCGAGGCGAACGACCGGGCGAAGAAAAAGAAGCAGCGTCCGGCGACCTCAGAGCCGCTGCTCCTCGGCATCACCAAGGCGTCGCTCACCACGCAGTCGTTCATTTCGGCAGCGAGCTTCCAGGAAACGACGCGCGTGCTCACCGATGCCGCGATCCGTGGCGCCAAGGACAACCTCCTCGGCCTCAAGGAGAACATCATCATCGGTCACCTCATCCCGGCCGGTACGGGTATGTACCGGTACCAGGAAGTGGATATGGACATCGAGCCGCCGGCGATGCCGGTGGAGGCGACGTCGTTTAGTGCCGACCCGCTGACATCAGGGTTGATCGGCACTCCGTTGTCGGAGGGTGTGGCGTCGTTCGCGCCGCTGCCCGAAGCGGAGTAATAGGTCTGGATACGCATACGGCCCGGGGCGAAAGCTCCGGGCCGTTTTGCGTCGGCGCGCTCCGATTGGCGTATTATTTGTCATCCTTGGGGGGCGTCTTCGCCGCCCGATCCACCGGCCACCTCTCTCTGGAAGGAAGTCGATGCCGAAACTCACCAGGTCCCTCTCAGTACTTGCCGCCGTGGCCGTGACGTCGTCTGCCGCACTGGCCCAGAACACCGCGGCGGCGGCACAGGCCAACCCGATGTCATTTTTCGTCACCAGCGTCGGTACGGGAGACGGCGGCAACCTCGGCCGGCTCGAAGGCGCCGACGCGCACTGTAAGACGCTCGCCGATGCCTCTGGCGTACGGCAGGCCGACGGCCGCACCTGGCGCGCCTACTTGAGCGCCGCCGCCGCCGACGGCAAGCCGATCCATGCGCGCGACCGCATTGGCCTCGGTCCGTGGCACAACGTGAAGGGCGCGCTCATTGCCGCCAACGCGGCCGATCTGCACGGCGACATCATTCGGGACCGCAACCAGATGAACAAGGTGAACGCGCTCACCGAGAAAGGCATGCCGGTCAATGGCGTGGGTGACACGCCCAACACGCACGATATCATCACGGGCTCCGACTCGTTTGGGCGTGCCGTCGGCGGGACGTTCGACACCACCTGCAGCAACTACACGAGCAACAGCGCCACCGGGAGCACCATGCTTGGGCACAGCGACCGAACCGGCGGCGGCAACACGTCGTGGAACGCGGCTCACGCGTCCCGTGGTTGCGGGCAGGCAAACCTCGTGGCCACCGGCGGCGCGGGGCTGTTCTACTGCTTTGCGGCTAACTAGGCGCAACGCGTGACGCATTCAGCGGCGGTGGCTCGGCCGGCCGGGTCGGTACCCGAACGCCTGATCCCCCGGCGGGCCGTCGCGAGCTGGGTGCTCTATGATCTGGCGAACACCATCTTTTCGATGGGCGTCGTATCACTCTACTTCTCGTTGTACGTGCGCGACGAGGTAGGCGGTCAACGCGCCGACTCGACCTACGGCGTGATTACCGCGATCTCGATGGGGATCATTTTCATCATTTCGCCGCTCCTTGGTGCCATGACCGACCGCGCCAGCCGCCGGATGCCATTCCTCATCTGGACCACCGTGGTCTGCTGCGCCTGCACGGCGCTGCTCGCGCGTGGCTCATACATCGAATCGGCGGTGCTCTTCGTGGTTGGCAACGCGGCGTACCAGGCCGGCCTGCAGTTTTACGACTCGTTGCTCCCTGAAGTCAGCAACGAGTCCAATCGTGGCCGCATCAGCGGTATCGGTGTGGGTATCGGCTACCTTGGCTCGTATGTCGCCGTCGGTATCGGCCTGATGCTGGGTACCAAGGACAAGCCGCTGCTTTTTACGATCATCGCCGTGGCGTTCCTGATCTTTTCGATCCCCTGCTTCATCTGGGTCAAGGAGCGTGGCAACCCGAATCCGCGCCCCATTTTCGGCCTCCAGATGCTGAAGGAATCCACGGCCCAAACGCTTCGCACACTGCGAGAAGGTCACAAGTACCCGGGGCTACTCCGCTTTTTAGTCGGGCGGATCTTTTATACGGATGCGATCAACACCGTCATCTCGTACATGTCGCTCTACGCCGTCAATGTGGCGCTGGCAAACGGCGGTACCGAGGAAGCCGGCGCGCACACGGCGCAACTCGTGATGATGGCGGCGATCTCGTTCGCGATTCTCGGCGGCTTCTTCTGGGGATGGCTCGTCGACAGGATCGGTCCCAAGCGAACGCTGAACATCGTGCTCTGGCTCTGGATCGCGACCTTGGCGCTTGCCATGGCGATCGGTTTCTTCCGGTTGACGGTCGGTTGGCTCTATCTGGTCGGCGCCCTGGCCGGCGTGGCGATGGGCGGCGTCTGGTCCGCCGACCGGCCGTACATGCTCCGTCTCACGCCGCCGGACCGCATCGGTGAGTTCTACGGACTCTATGGAATGGTTGGCCGATTCTCGGCGGTCACGGGACCGCTCCTCTGGAGCATCATCACCTTCGCCACCGTGGAGCGCGGCGGGATGCCCGAACTCACCGGCCAGGCGTTCGCGCTGACCTCCCTGCTCCTCATGGTGGTGATTAGCTACCGAATCCTCCGGCCGTTGACGGACTCGCCGCGAGACTGGAGCGCGCTCAAGCAGGGATGACGACTCGTTGACGCCAATCTGATGACCTCGCCCCGCATCGCGTTCGGCGGGCTCGCGGTCACCAACTTCGCCGTCGCGGTGCTGTGCGCCGTTGCGCGGCGGTGACGCTCTATAACCCTTGCCGTAGGGTCGCTTAGACCGCTTGAAATATGCCCGCAACGGGTCTATCTTCAGCGGTCTGTTCCGTGCCGCCCTAACTCCTGGGGCGATCCACGAAGAATCAGATACACGAACAAGACTCTGGACTAGATGCCGACAATCAACCAGCTCGTTCGCAAGAGCCGGCGCGACGTTGCCCGCAAGGAAAAGGCGCCTGCGCTCAAGGCGAATCCCTTCAAGCGCGGTGTATGCACCCGCGTGTACACCACGACGCCAAAGAAGCCGAACTCTGCGCTCCGCAAGGTTGCGCGTATTCGTCTCACCAATGGCTTTGAAGTCACTGCCTATATCCCGGGCGAAGGCCACAACCTGCAGGAGCACTCCATCGTGCTCATTCGCGGCGGCCGCGTGAAGGATCTCCCGGGTGTCCGTTACCACATCGTCCGCGGCAAGCTCGACGCATCCGGCGTCAATGGCCGCAACAAGAGCCGCTCGAAGTACGGCACGAAGAGGCCGAAGGGTGGCAAAGCCGGGGCCGCAGCATGAGTCGCCGAAAGAAAAGCGTTAAGCGCGTGATCCTCGCGGATTCCCGCTACGATAGCCAGACCGTCTCGAAGTTCATCAACGTCCTGATGTACCAGGGCAAGAAGGCCACCGCCGAGAAGATTTTTTATGGCGCGATGGACCTCGTCGAGACTCGCACGTCGCAGTCCGGCGTGACGATCTTCAAGCAGGCTCTGACCAACCTGAAGCCCGTGGTCGAAGTGAAGAGCCGCCGTGTCGGTGGCGCCACGTATCAGGTACCGGTCGAGGTGCGTCCTGAGCGCCGTACGGCGTTGGCGATGCGCTGGCTGATCTCGTATTCGCGTGATCGCAACGAAAAGTCGATGGCCGAGAAGCTCGCCGCCGAAGTGATTAGCGCGTCGAAGGGTGAGGGCAACGCGGTCAAGAAGAAGGAAGACACACACCGCATGGCTGACGCGAACAAGGCCTTTGCCCACTATCGCTGGTAGACGCCAACATCAGTACGCAGGGCTCGGTACGCGCTAGACAGAAACCGTAGCACTGCCACTGTATTGACGAGAGGGTCCCCCGAATGCGGGGGGCCCTCTCGTCGCTTGCGGTGCCTTCCGTCGACGCAGGATGCGGCCTAGACTTTGCCGGCGTGAGAATCCTTATGGTACCCAGCTGCTTTGTCATGCTGCGCGTAGCCGACGCGCAGCGAGCGCTTCCGCAGTATGAGGTGGGTAAGGCCCAGTTGCTCCTCCGGACACAGCTGCCGTGCCTCGGTTGCCATGAACTCGACGGCGACGGCGGGACGATTGCACCTTCGCTGAGCACCGTGCGCGTGCGCCGCTCCGCGGCCTACATCCGCGCAATCATCGAGGACCAGCAGAAGACGCTCCCCGGCGCGGCCATGCTCGCCAAAGCCGCCGAGTTGGACCCCGGGGAGCCGCTCGCCTGGTTCAATCTTGGAAACGTGGCGCTGTTGGGCGGCAACTTCGCGGCGGCGACCCGTCACTTTCGTGCCGCGCTCGCCATTGACGGCAGCCTTGCCCAGGCGCACTTCCAGTTGGCGCGCATCCACCTGCTGGAGAGAGACAATCGAGCGGCGCTGGCGGAACTGCGTCGCGGGCTCGCCCTCGACTCGTCGAATACCGCGGCAAGGGACATTGCCCGACAGCTTGGTGGGGCCTTTCGGAGGTGAAGCCGGTTACGGCCAATCGGTACAAACTGTTGACAGGTCACCCATTGGAAGGGTATCTACCCTTAGTTATACGCTTTGGAACCCACGCCTATGGGCGGGGGTGGATGGCCCTGTTTTTCACGCAATACCCCCCACGAAGGAGGGAAGCTCATGCTACAATCTGTTAGGTGGCGTGCCGCCACCCTGTTCGTTGCCCTGATGAGCGTTGCGCTGCCTAGTGCAGCGTTCGCGCAGGGAACGGGCACGCTTGAAGGCACTGTGATCGATGCCGCGAGTCAGCGACCACTGGCGAACGTGCAGGTGTCGGTTCAGGGAACGGGCGCGACGGTTGGCGCCCTGACCACTGCCCAAGGGACGTTCAGGATTCCGAACGTCGCCGTCGGGCAGCAGACGGTTCGCGCCAGACTGATTGGGTATGCGGCGGCAACGACTACGGCGCAAGTGACGGCCGGGGCCATCGCGCAAGTGCGTGTCGAACTTCGGCAGTCAGCCATCGAGCTCTCGGCGGTGGTGACAACCGGGACAGGTGGCAGCCAGGTTGAAGCCCGAAAGCTGGGCAATACGGTGGCGTCAGTCGAAATGCCGGCCAACGCACCGATCTCCAGCTTCTCGGACGCGCTGCAGGGCCGTGAGCCAGGCCTGATGATGCTGCCGTCGTCCGGCACGACCGGCGAAGGTGCCCGCATCCGGATTCGTGGCAACGCCTCGCTCTCGCAGAACAATGAGCCGATCGTCTACGTCGACGGTGTGCGCATCGACAACGGCGGCGGCCTCGGCGGCGGCTTCGTTGGTACCGGCGGCGGCGGACGTCCGTCGCGCCTCGACGACATCAATCCCGCGTCGATCGAAAAGGTCGAAGTGCTGAAGGGTGCTGCCGCAGCGACTCTCTACGGTACCGAAGCATCAGCCGGCGTGCTGCTGATCACGACCAAGAAGGGCTCGGTATCCAACACCAAGTGGTCGCTCGAAGCGGAGCAGACCTCGAAGACCTATCCGACGAACCGGATTTCCGATCAGTTCGGCTTCGCGGGCCGTGGGTGCACTGGTGCAAACCTCGGAAGCCAGATCTGCGCGGACACGCAGGCCTCGCGCCTCGCGGCACACTACGGTACACCGGTCAAGGCATATCAGGTGTTCGGCAAGGATGTGGCGAAGGGCATGTTCGAGACCGGCAAGGCGACGACGGTGAGCGGTCAGGTGTCGGGCGGAACGCCGACTTCGACCTACTACGCCTCGCTGCGCGGCTATCTGGAGGACGGTCCGTTTACCGCGGATAACTACAATTGGCAGAACCGCGGCAACTTTATGAAGGACATCAACAACAAGTATCAGGGGACGATGGCCATTGGCATCACCCCCTCCAAAGATTTCAAACTGCAGTTCAATTCGCTCTTTGCGGTGACGCATAACGAAATCCCTGAGAACAACAACAGCATCTACGCCCCATACACGGTCGGGCTCTTTACAAAGCCCGAGAACGCGCAGTGTGATGCGTCCAAGACGAGCGCCACGGATCCCACGTTCGGCAGCCTTGGCAACGGGCTGTGCCGTGGTTCGGGCAACCCGACTGGCGCGAGTTCGTTCGGTTCGCAACAGGAACTGCTGCAGTACGCGATCAAGCAGGACGCGCGTCACTACAACGGCTCGGTTCGTGCCAGCTACATCCCCTCGGCGACGCTGAACTTTGACGCCACGATGGGGATCGACTTCACGGCGCAGCGTTCGTCTGCCTTTCTGCCGTTTGGCAACAACATCGACTTGCGTACCAACCGTGCCAACAATGGTCTCGCCAGCGTCGACGACCGCACGAATCAGGTCCTCACGCTGTCGGTCAACGGTGGGTGGTCGACGAACCTGCCGTTCGCGGTCTCGTCAAACCTGATCTTCGGTTCGCAGGGCTATATCACGCAAACGAACAACGAGGGCGGAACGAACCAGGGCTTCCCTGGCCCAGGCATCGAGGTGGTCGGCGGCGGATCGACACCGCAGGTGTTTGAATCGTTCGGCTCGATCGTGAATGCAGGGTTCTTCGTGCAGGAACAGCTCGGCTGGCACGACTGGGTGTTCGGTACGGTCGGCGGCCGGTTCGACTACAACAGCGCGTTCGGCAAGACGTCCGGTGGCGTGCTCTATCCGCAGGCATCGTTCTCGCTGGTCATCAGCGACCGTGCCAGCTATCAGGAGAGCTTCCTCGGACGCTACCTGTCCACCTTCCGCATCCGCGGCGCGGCGGGCCAGGCCGGACGCCAGCCCGGCGCGTTCGACAAACTGACCACCTACCTCCCGCTGACCTCCACGGCTGGCGGTGGTCTGGTTCCTGGCAACCTCGGCAATCCCGAGCTGAAGCCTGAGATCTCGACGGAGTTCGAGGTCGGTGCCGAGTTCGGCCTACTGAACGACAACGTCTCGGTTGACGTCACCCGTTGGCAGCGGACGCTCTCGTCGGCGCTCGTGGCCCGCCAGTTCCCGGTGTCGGGTGGTTTCCGGGCGCTTCAGCTCGACAACATCGGCGAGATGAAGTCGTGGGGCTATGACATCAAGGTCAAGGCATTCCTTGTCAACCGGGCGAACCTCTCGGCTGATGTGTACGCTTCGACGGCGTTCCTCAGCCAGGTGGTCAGCAGCATGGGTGGTGCACCGCCGCTCAAGGTGGGCGGCAGCTACCCACGCTATCGCAACTTCATCAAGGAAGGGTGGGCGCCTGGTTCGTTTTTCGGTGGCCGTATCCCGCTGGCTTGCGAGCCGGGCCGGACGACCGCTGTGAACCCAACGCCTGGGAAGTCGGTCGGCGGCGTCTGCCTCCAGGCCGGTCAGCTTCCGTTCACGGTTCCGGGATCGAAGGGTCCGTCCTCGGAGGCAGCGGTGCTGGCGTACCTCGCTTCGCCGCGTACGCTCGCGCAGATGAATCCGCTCCAGTCTGACGACAATCTCAACGGTGATCCGCTCGACCACTACGACGGCAAGCCACTACCGGACTTTGAAGGTTCGTTCGGCGGGTCGGTGACTTGGCGCAAGAACTGGCGTTTCGCGACGAACTTCGAGTATCGCGGTGGTAACTACACGATTTCTGACCTCACCGATGCCTTCCGGACGGGCAGTCCGACCAACGGTGGCAACAGCGAGCGCCGGGCGGTGATTGAGGCAATGATTCAGAGCCCGTCGAGCACAGCCGCGCAGCGTATGGACGCCGCCAAGGAGTATTGGGGTTCGGTGTTGGCGCTCTCGCCGTACGACGGCATCAACCAGCAGTCGCCTGGTGACTTCGTGCGGTGGCGCGAGTTGAGTGCCACGTACACGGCGCCCACATCGTGGGCACGCAAGGTTGGCGGTTCGGACCTGTCGCTAACGCTCTCTGCTCGCAACTTCATGCTCTGGACCAAGTACAAGGGTGCTGACCCAGAGGTCAACGTGTTCGGCCGCGGATCAGGTGGCGGAACCGACCAGAACGTCGGTGAGTCCATCGACGCGTTCGGATTCCCGATCCCGCGCTCGATCTCCTTCAACGTCCGCGTGGGTTTCTAACCATGACTACTACCCACAACATCCTGCACACGACGCGTCGTGCGATTCGGCTGGCGACTGGCGCGAGCGTTATGCTCGTCGCCACGGCCTGCTCGAGCCTCCTCGACGTGAAGAACCCGAACAACATCGCCGAGTCGTCGTTGGCCAATCCGGCAGCGGCAGGGCCGGAAGCCAACGGGGTGCTCGCCGCGACCACGCGCATGCTCTCGGCCACGACCATGGTTTATGCCGAAGCAACCGACGAGATGGACTGGATCGGCTCGCGTGACGCGTGGAACGATCTCGAGACCGGTGCGATCGGCAACTACATCAATGAGTTCGCCGACGGGGCGTTCCCGTTTGCGGCCGAAGCGCGGTACCTCGCGGACAAGACGATCGAACGTCTCAGCGAGTTCGATAAGGCCGGAAAGCTGATCAGTAAGGCCGACTTGGGGCGGACGTACCTGTACGCCGCCGTCGTCTACACGTCGATCGCCGATATGTATGATGACTTCGCCTTCTCGGACAAGACGATCCCGTCGGCGCCGGTCGGCCGCGCCAACATGTTCAAGCTCTACGACACGGCCATCGGCTACCTCGACAAGTCGCTGGCAATCGCCACGACAAACGCCGAGAAGTACAACATCACGGCGTACCGAGCCCGCGTGAAGCATGCCAAGGGTGTGTGGCAGAAGATCACGCCGAAGGGCGCGTCGGCTCCGGCCAATCCGCTGGTGAATGACGCTGGTGCAGTCGCCGATGCCAACGCGGCGATTGCGCTGGGTTCGGCCGACGCCGAGTTCAACATGGTCAACAATCTCGAGGCTGCGGCGGGGATCAACGTCTGGTACGAGGTCAACGGCCGCAATGAAAGCCGTGTGGGTTCGGTCTACTCCACGCTGAAGGATCCGATCTCGGCTGTGCTCGATACCCGCGTGCAGGCGCGATTGGCGGCATTCAAGGCGTTCGGCACGCAGTCGGGCACGCTCTGGATGACCAGTACGCGCGAACTCCGGCTGATTCTGGCCGAGGCCGCGCTCGCCGCTGGCAACACCGCCGAGTTTACGAACCAGATCAACATTGTTCGCGCGCTCGACGCGAAGCCGGCGTTCGCCGGGCAGATCGCCAACAACGACATGTTGGCGTACGAGCGGCAGGCGCAGCTCTGGTTGATGCGTCGCCGCCTCTCCGACATGTACCGCTTCGGGCAGAAGGATCCCAGGTGGACAGCGAACGCGAATTATGATTCGTCGTTCAACCAAGTCGGACTGTTGTTCCCGATCACGAACACCGAACGGCTCGCGAATCCGTGCGTGGCCGATCCGACGCAGTGCAAGTAGGACGGAACGCGCAAGAGTAGTATGCGTGGGGCGGGTCTGCCATTGGCGGACCCGCCCCACGATCTTTTCCTCGTTGGTCTATTCGTCGACATTTCGCGGCGGATTGTCTGCCGACTCAGGATCACGAAGGAGGCGCGTTGACGGGTTCGCTACGCAGGGCGGTGGGCTCGGCGATGGTCGTGGTGATGCTATTCAACACGGCGTGCTATGCGTTCGCGGCGCCGGCGCCGGGCGTGGCGCCAATGCTCGGTACGCAGGTGGCGGTTCGGCTTAATGCGACCGGTACCGATGAGCTGGCGCGGCTTCTCGGGCCCCGGGTGGAGTTCGCCGAGGGCACGCTCAGCGAAGTTCGTGCCGACGGATCGGTGGTCGTGGGTGTGACGTCGGTTCGCGCGCTGGATGGTATCGAAAATTTCTGGAGCGGCCAGAATGTGGTGACGTTCGCGCCGCGCCAGGTTGTAGAGGTTCAGGTGCGCGCGATCGACCGCCAGAAGACCCGCGCGGCGACCATCGGCGCAATCGTTGGGATCGTCGCGATCTTCGCACTGGCGCTCGGTGTCGGCGGTTCGCATGGCGGATCCGACGCCGGTACCGCCTCGCCGCCTCCGTAACGACCGCCGAATTGCAGGCCCCTCAGAAAGCGTAAAAATCGGTCTTCTGCAGGGGTCGAGCCGGTGCAGAATCTGGCAAGCCCAGCCGGTTGACATGCGGTTCGCCTGCCTTATGTTTCGAGGCTCTGGCAGAACTTGTGTCACGCCAGAGGTGGGATGAGCACCCGGCGAACTGCGTGCCGGCAAGATGGGCTCGCCAACAACACGGAAACAGCGTGTTGCGCGAGGGAGCGATGGACCGCTCCGATCGATGACGCACGGCAGCGTGTGTGGGCCGCGTAGAGATTCCCGACAAGCAACGCAGGACAATTTGACGTCAGGTCTTGGTGGCGCCGCGGATAACAAACCGCTGCGCTGGCTGTCCAAGTCACGACGCGCCGTGGGTCCCCGTTCGCGCTTCAGTGGCGAACGTACCCGGCGACTGCGGATGGACACCGGCCTTTTGAGGCGCTGGTCCAGCCGCCTTTGTGTTCCCGGCTGGTGAGTCACGAAGGGCTTCACGGAATGCAGCAACACGAAACCAAGGCGCCGTCTCGGCGGCGCGATTACGAGAGCATCTGAACCGAATCATGGGCCGCGAAACCGAACTCAAACATTACCGGAACATCGGCATCATGGCCCACATTGATGCCGGGAAGACGACCACGACCGAGCGAATTCTCTACTACACGGGGAAGTCGCACAAGATCGGCGAGGTCCATGACGGCGCGGCTACGATGGACTGGATGGAGCAGGAACAGGAGCGCGGGATCACGATCACCTCCGCTGCGACGACCTGCTTTTGGAAGCGCCACGGCTCGAGCCACGACACCGGCTCAGCGACCGGTCCGGAATACCGGATCAACATTATCGACACCCCCGGGCACGTCGACTTCACGGTTGAGGTTGAGCGCTCGTTGCGCGTCCTCGACGGCGCCGTCACGCTGCTGGACTCAGTCGCCGGCGTTGAGCCGCAGACCGAGACAGTCTGGCGCCAGGCCGACCGGTACAAGGTTCCGCGCATCATTTTCGCAAACAAGATGGACCGCGTTGGCGCCGATTTCGATCGCTGCATGGTCATGATCCGCGACCGCCTCTCGAAGGAAGCGTATCCGCTCCAGCTGCCGGTGGGATCGGGCGAGCTGTTTACGGGTCATATCGACGTCATCGAACGCAAGCAGTACATCTTCGACGACGAAACGCTTGGCAAGACGTTCACGGTGACCGATGTGCCCGCCGACATGAAGGACAAGGTCGAGAAGGCGCGTCACGAGCTCGTGGAAGCCGCGATCCAGCACGACGACGAACTCATCGAGAAGTACCTGGCCGGCGAGCCGCTCACGGATGACGACATCCGTCACGCGATTCGCGCCGCGACGCTCAAGATGCGTTTCGTTCCCGTACTGTGCGGTGCCTCGTTCAAGAACAAGGGCGTACAGGCGCTGCTCGATTCGGTCATCGACTTTCTGCCGGCCCCGACCGACGTGCCGCCGATCAAGGGCCACCTGCCGGGTCACGACGAGCATTTCGAGACGCGTGAAGTGCGCGACGACGCGCCGTTCGCGGCGCTGGCGTTCAAGATTGCGACCGATCCATTCGTTGGAAAGCTGACCTTCTTCCGCGTCTATTCTGGCACGATGAAGGCTGGTTCCGGGGTGTACAACTCGACGAAGGACAAGACAGAGCGCGTTGGCCGTCTCCTGCAGATGCACGCCAACAAGCGGGAAGAGATCACCGAAGTGCGCGCCGGCGACATTGCTGCCGCCATCGGCCTCAAGGATACGCGCACGGGCGACACGCTCTCGGACGAAGACAAGCCGATCATCCTCGAGGCGATGAAGTTCCCGGCGCCCGTCATCGACGTCGCGATTGAGCCGAAGACGAAGGCCGACCAGGACAAGCTGGCCATTGCGCTGCAGAAGTTGTCAGAAGAAGACCCGACCTTTCGCGTGCACACGGACGTGGAGACGTCGCAGACGATCATCTCGGGCATGGGCGAACTGCACCTTGAGATCATCGTCGACCGCATGATGCGCGAGTTCAAGGTCGACGCGAATGTGGGCCGTCCGCAGGTGGCCTACCGCGAAACGATCCGCAAACCGGTCAACAAGGTCGAAGGCAAATTCATCCGTCAGTCTGGCGGTAAGGGCCAGTACGGCCACGTCGTCATTAACGTCTCGCCCGCCGAGACGGGCCAGGGCTTCGTGTTCGAAGACGAGATCGTCGGTGGCACGATTCCGCGCGAATACATCAAGCCGGTCGAAGCCGGCATCAGGGAAGCGCTCGAGAACGGCGTCCTCGCCGGTTACCCGATGGTGGACGTCAAGGTCGCGCTGGTCTACGGCTCGTACCATGACGTGGACTCGAGCGAAATGGCGTTCAAGATCGCCGGCTCAATGGCCATCAAGGAAGCGTGCCGTCTGGCGCACCCCGTGCTGCTCGAGCCGATGATGAACGTCGAGGTCGTGACGCCCGATGCGTTCATGGGCGACGTCCTCGGCGACATCTCGTCGCGCCGCGGCAAGATCGGTGGGATGACGCAGCGCGGTGAGGCGCAGGTGATTGCGTCGACCGTGCCGCTCTCGGAAATGTTCGGATACTCCACGAAGATGCGCTCCATGACGCAGGGGCGCGCGGTGTACTCGATGGAATTCGCGCACTATGACGAGGTGCCGAAGTCGAAGGCCGAAGAGATCGTCGCCAAGCAGAAGTAGTAGTAGTAGGGACTCGGTACGCCCAAAGCAGTCGGACTCCACTTTCACACTTTCAGGAAGCACTACAATGGCCAAGGCAAAGTTCGATCGGACCAAGCCGCACGTGAACGTCGGAACCATCGGCCACGTCGACCATGGCAAGACCACCCTGACGGCGGCGCTGACCAAGATCTCGGCTGAGAAGGGATTCAGCACCAAGTACATCGCCTATGACCAGGTCGCCAAGGCGTCTGAGTCGCAGGGTCGTCGTGACCCAACCAAGATTCTCACCATCGCCACGTCGCACGTGGAGTACGAGACGGCAGCGCGTCACTACGCGCACGTCGACTGCCCCGGACACGCGGACTACGTGAAGAACATGATCACGGGTGCCGCGCAGATGGATGGCGCGATTCTCGTGGTGAGCGCGGTCGACGGCCCGATGCCGCAGACGCGCGAGCACGTGCTGCTTGCGCGCCAGGTCAACGTGCCCAAGGTCGTGGTCTTCCTGAACAAGTGCGACCTCGTCGAGGATTCAGAACTCCTCGACCTCGTCGAACTCGAAGTGCGTGAACTCCTGACGAAGCAGCACTTCGACGGCGACAACGTGCCGGTCATCCGCGGTTCGGCCATCAAGGCGATCGACGGCGATGCGGCGTGGATCGAGAGGATCCAGGAACTGTTCGACGCGCTCGACACGTACATCCCGCAGCCGGTCCGCGAGACGGAGAAGCCGTTCCTGATGCCGGTTGAGGACGTCTTCTCGATCACTGGCCGTGGCACGGTAGCCACGGGCCGTATCGATCGCGGCAAGGTCAAGACGGGCGACGAACTCGAGCTGGTTGGCTACGGCACGGACAAGAAGACCATCGTCACGGGCGTTGAGATGTTCCGCAAGCTGCTGGACGATGGTCAGGCTGGCGATAACGTTGGCCTCCTCCTCCGCGGCGTGGACAAGAAGGAAATCGAGCGCGGCATGGTGCTTGCCAAGCCAGGCTCGATCAAGCCGCACACCAGGGCCGAGGCCGAGGTGTACGTGCTGACGAAGGACGAAGGCGGCCGCCACACGCCGTTCTTCAAGGGCTACCGTCCGCAGTTCTATCTCCGTACTACCGACGTGACGGGCTCGATCGAGCTCCCCGCGGGCACGGAGATGGTGATGCCGGGCGACAACGTCCAGATGGTGATCGAGCTGATCACGCCGGTCGCCATGGAGCCGCAGCTGCGCTTCGCGATCCGCGAGGGCGGCCGCACGGTGGGCGCTGGCGTCGTGACCAAGATTCTCAAGTAATAGCTGACTCGTCATAGCAGTTCAGGAGCACACATGGCAGGACGTATCCGAATCCGACTGAAGGCTTTTGACCACGCGGTGATTGACCAAGCCGCTGGTGACATTGTGCGCATCGCCGAGAAGACCGGGGCGCAGGTGTCGGGCCCGATCCCGTTGCCGACGAAGACGCAGCGCTGGACTGTGTTGCGCTCGCCGCACGTGGACAAGAAGTCGCGTGAGCAGTTCGAACTGAAGACGCACAAGCGCGTAATCGACATTCTCGATTCGCGTGCCCAGACGGTGGACGCGCTGACCAAGCTCGACCTCCCAGCGGGCGTGGACGTCGAGATCAAGGTGGAGTAGCCGATGATCGGAATTATTGGTCGTAAGCTGGGCATGACCCAGATATTCAACGAACAGGGACAGCAGATCCCTGTGACGGTGGTGGAGGCTGAGCCGAATCCGGTCACGAAGGTTGTGGCGAAGGAATCGGCGGGTTTTGCCGCGGTCGAACTCGGCATGGGCGCACAGCGCCTCGTGCGCGTGAGCAAGAAGGGCGAGCGCACGCCGCGTGGTGTGCGCGCGACGAAAGCTGAAGTGGCGCATGCGGCGAAGGCCGGTCTTTCGGCTCCGCCAACGGTGCTTCGCTCGTTCCGCCTCGACGACGCGCCCGGCAAGAACCCCGAGATTCCCGTGTACGCCGTCGGCGACACGGTGACGGTCGGGATCTTCACGCCTGGCGATACCGTGAAGGTGACTGGCACCAGCAAAGGTCACGGCTTCCAGGGTGTCGTCAAGCGCTATGGCTTCCACGGCGGTCCGAACACGCACGGCAACACCAAGCACCGCCGTCCAGGTTCGATTGGCGCGGGCACGGATCCGTCGCGCGTCATCAAGGGCAAGAAGATGCCGGGACAGTACGGCAACACGCGTCACACGCAGACGCATCTCCGGGTCGAGAAAATCGACGCAGAGCGCAATCTCATCTACATCCGCGGCTCAGTGGCTGGTCCGAAAAACGGGATCGTCATGGTCCGCAAGCAGGGATAAGTGAACATGAGCGAAACAACGACGACCAATACCGAGGCCGCGGCGTACACCGCAAAGGGCACGCCCCGCGATCGCGTAGCGCTCCCCAGCGATCTGTTCGACGGGACCTTGAACATGCCGGTGATGCATCTCGCGGTGAAGGCCTACATGGCCAATCAGCGCCAGGGAACGCACTCGACCAAGACGCGTGGCCTCGTGGTGGGTGGCAATCAGAAACCGTGGAAGCAGAAGGGCACCGGTCGCGCTCGTCAGGGCTCGATCCGCGCGCCAAACTGGCCCGGCGGTGGTACCGTGTTTGGCCCGATGCCGCGCAACTACACGCAGGGTATCACGCGTCAGGCGAAGGCGCTGGCCCGCAAGAGCGCGTTCAATGCGCGCGCTGGCGAAGGCTCGCTCCATGTGATCGATGCGTTCCAGTATGACGCGCCGAAGACGTCGACGCTGCTGCAGCTGCTCGCGCGCCTCGACATCGCACACAAGAAGGTGTTGATCCTCACCGACGGCGTGAAGCAAAACGTGTTCCTCTCGGGTCGCAACCTCCCGCTGGTACATGTGATGCCGTACAGTGATGCGTCGACCTACCACCTGCTCTGGTCAGACACGGTGCTCGTGGAGTCGGCCGCACTCGGCACGGCGCTCGCGCCAGTGGCAGAAAAAGCCGTCGCCAAGGTGAAGGTCGTGAAAAAGAAGGCCAGGGTGAAGGCTGACGGCGAGCGTTCGCGGCCCAAGGAAGAGAAGAAGGCCGCAGCGAAGGAGGCGGCCAAGAAGGCGGCTCCGAAGGCTGCGGCAAAGAAGGCCGCACCTAAGGCCGCACCTAAGGCCGCAGCGAAGAAGGCTGCGCCAAAGGCGGCATCAAAGGCCGCTCCAAAGGCCGTGAAGAAGTCGGCTCCAAAGAAGAAGGAGAAGTAAGCCATGCCGACACTGAACAGGACCATCGTGCGGCCGATCGTTACCGAGAAGAGCTCGGCAGCGTTTCAGGACCGCAGTGAATACACATTTGAAGTGCATCCGGATGCGAATAAGGGATCGATCCGCCAGGCGATTGAAACGCTGTTCGGCGTGAAGGTTACCGGCGTCTGGACAGCGCAGCAGCGCGGAAAGGCGCGGCGCATGGGTGGAAAGGCAGGACTTCGGCCTCGCTGGAAGAAGGCCATCGTGACGCTGAAAGTCGGCGACACGATCGAGATCTTCG
>Ga0049085_10000116_pt1 | contig 33232 bp, 31 predicted proteins | sample GreLakmeSU08MSRF_FD_66721 | JGI IMG/M metagenome (GOLD analysis project Ga0049085, IMG submission 66721) | Freshwater lentic microbial communities from great Laurentian Lakes, MI, USA - Great Lakes metaG SU08MSRF | ecosystem: Environmental > Aquatic > Freshwater > Lake | place: Great Lakes... | reverse complement strand
TAAATACGACATGTTTACCCACGCAATGGCATTGTCGTAAGTATTAGTAGAGGTTCCTGTAGCCTGTATTAGATCGTTAATGTCCTTTGGTATAATATCTGTCTCTAAAGGACTTCTTATGTAGGTTCCATCTGAAGTTGTGGTACCCGTCTTTAAGGCACTGAGATAGACAAAAAACCACTCTTCAAAATCTCTTTTAGAAATAGTATTTTCTGTGGACATTTCCCGTACCTTTAAACTAAATTATTATTTCTAATAACTTTAGAAATTCTATCACTAGAAGAACCCAATGAAGTAAAACCACTATAGTTAGAATTATTTCCTCTAGACATTATACCAGAAGTTAACGAACTAATCGAGGGTATACTGCCCATATCTCTTGACATTGTTTGTTTTTGTACTGCATTTTCTGAGTATCTACTGGTCTGCATGTTTTTGTTTAAGTACCCAGAGTTATTCATTGTTATGTGAGCCGAAGACGAGCTCATTAAACCTTCGTAGGATGGTCTACCGTGCTGTATAACTGTGCCAGAAGATTGGTTTATTCTTCTTTTGCCTTTATTAACGGAGCTATCTCCGTCCCCCTTGCTTGCTGACACGTCTTTGGATTGTTTATTTGCCTGATCTAATCTTGGAGATGTATCTTTAGGTGTCTTGCCGGCTTCACTTAAAGTTTTATTTTGGTACCCTGCATCAAAAATCATATAACATCCTTAAAATGAACTAACAATTTCGCTGTATGGATTAGCAGATGCGTCTCGAGCGCCACCGTAATAAGAAGTAGAAGAATCTGAACTAAGCCCACCAGCTGCTTCAGAGAATTTTTGTGCATCGGCGTAACTTCCAGAAGCGTTAACTCTATATGTAACGCCATTTTGGCCAGAAGGTAACAAGTTTTGTGGTGGAGGAGTGTTTAAAGTGTTGCCAGGGTAAGCTGATTCGTAAGCACTGCCTCCTGGTAGAAGTGGTGGGCCTTGCATGTCTTCTGTTGATCTATCTTTATGGGCAGAGTAAACAAAACCAAAGACCGCTAAAGCAGCAACGCCAATTGCAGCAGGTTTTACATATGGTTTATCCATCAAGTTTTTGATGGTACCATCTTTAAATAATTCTGTTATTCTTTTATAGCCAGGACCAGATACCGGCGTTGTAGAGGCTCCAGAACCACCAGTCAGGGCATTGATGAGCTTAGGTATTGTCACCTTGCCTGTTGCAGTGTCTGCATATCTAGCCTCAAAACCAAGCTTTCTTGCTTCGGCTAAAGTTCTAAGTTCTCCAAGGGTTGCGGTTACAGCCGATATGTCTCTTGCTACGAGATCATCGATAGCTGGTAAGCCTCCTGGGCCACCATCTTTAAGGAGACCAGTTATGGTGCGGTATTCATCTGCGGTCATTATTCCATCAACTAGCTCATCTAATCCAACACCTCTTGCTGCAGGGCCTCTAAGTGTGCCCCTTTTTCCACTAGGCGCATCTGCTAAACCAATTAAGAATTTTTGTAGGTCTGGTGCATGGTCGAAAGACTCTTCTAGTTTTGCTCTATGAGTTGGAGTAGTCATCGACAGGGCTCTATCCGCGACTTGGCGTAATTTATAAGTATCAGAAGACTCAAAGCCACTAGAAGAAGTTATCCTTGAATATTCTCTTCTAATTTTTGCCTTGTTGAAAAGATCCGATAAGTACCCGTTCTCTTCCATCTGTGCGCCTGAAAGTGTGTCCATTCTATCTTTTCCAGTTTGCATAGATCTTTGTGATCTTTCAATTGCATCTGCAATGTCTAAATCTTCTATTCCAGTAAAACCTTCGCCACTCAATCTTTCTGTTTCCTTTTTTACTAAGTCTTCATATTTTTCACCCATCTTAATCTTAAAAGCAATTTCCTTAGCCTTAATTACTTCTGTTGGTTCAACCGTATCTTTTCGCATTTCATTAATTTTTTTAGCGTCATCTAAAAATTTTTGTACTATTTCATTTCCAGATTCTTCTAATTGCCTTGGCATGATGTCATTTTGTCTTCTAAAGTAGAACGCATCTATTTCAGTTGGGTTTAAAGACTTAAATAATTCTCTTTGGCTACTTGATATCATTGCATTAGCTGATTCAGCTGCATTTATTAAAATACTAGCTGATCTATATTTGCTATCCGGAGCTAAAACTATCTGTTCCCTTAGACCTTTAAGGCCCTCTTCTTCAAATTTTTGTTTGACATCTCTTATTTTTTGTTTTTGGTCATCAGAAAACATTGTTACTGAATCTGATAAAAGGTCTTCCGCTCCTTGTTTCATTCCTTCTAGAACGGTTCTTTGTGCTTCTTCACCAGATAACTTTAAGTCAAATAAAGCTGAGTCTATACCAAGGTTTTCCATATCATCAAGACCTAAGGCTGCTTTACCGGCTCTTTGCATTCCCATTCTTCTGCCAGCTTGGGTAAGAACATGTTTCCCTGCGTCGTCAAGGCTTCCTATGTTTATAGCGTCAAGTGCAGCTGCTATTTGATCTACGTCTGCTGTTTGTTGTATAGCTTCTAAGGCAGCTGCCGTTCCTTGGACAAAAGCATCGCGCATTGCGGGGTTGGTTATGTCTAACCCCTTGATAGAAATAGCACCAGCTTGCACTGCCATGTCAACTGCATCAGATGGTGCAAGCAGCCCTGTGTGCGTTTTTTCTCTGATAATGTCTGCAAGTGCGCCTTGTACGCCACCAGCTTGATCTAAGGACGTTAATATATCATCTTGCTGTTCCATTGTAGAACCAAGAACCATCAACTTATTTATGTATCCACCTATATTATCACTTTTTTCTGGAGCAAGAATCCTATTCTTATATTGGCTTAGTGCTCCTTCTATCCTACCAAACTTTCCCTCATTACCAGGAATATTATTTGCTTCTAGTATTCCACCTAATTTTACTCTAAAGGCATTGTCGTCAAGATCGTAAATGTCTCCAGTCTTTGCTAGAAGCTCATCGATGTCAGCGGTTGGAGCTGCACTATTTATTCTGATAGCGTCTGCTATTCCTATTCTATCAGCCTCTGTGAAAAGAGATGCTGATGATTCAGGAACGAGCTTCATAAATTGGCCCTGGAAATAAGCTGGAGCAAATTCTAATTGGTCTGTTTTAGACAATTTGCTCATAACTTCTTCAGTTAAAACTAGATGACCTCCACTTCCCGTGACTGCCATAGCCCTTAGTACCGGGTTACTTAATTCGGTTACTCCGCTTCCGTAGATGCTGGTAAACAGATTCTATAACTCTATTTGCCTGGTCTTGTCCTTCAAGAAAGTGTGGGTTTGTTTCAGTAAGTAATTTAGAATCTGCAGAACCAAAAAAATTTCCTGCGGCTATATCTTTTCCAGTAACTCCAACTCCAGAATATTTTCTATGTAGAATTCCAAATCTTTTTCCATTAGTTGAATCAGGAACCATTCTCATGTACTCTAAAAGCTCCATAGCTTCAGTGTCACCGCCAGTAGCTACTTCTTCTAACCCAGCCATAAAAGTTTTATTATGACCAAAGATTTCATTAAGAGTTTCTTGATCTTTTAGGAAGTCCTGGACAACATATTCCATAGGCCCAGTTGGTTGTCTGGTGGTAAATAATGCTAGTTTCTTTTTTGGAGTTCCAGAAGAATAGTCTTGGTAGCTTTTAAGTATTGGCATTCCTTTATCGTCAAAGTCAAATCCTCCCAATGCTGCTTGGTGCTGGACTGAAGCTAGGCCATTAAACAAAAGACTGTGCTGGTGTGCTCTTGCCGTCATTAATTTTAAGTCAACCAAAGCGCCCGTCTCATCCATTATCTTTGAATTAGAAAAGCCTCTTTTTCCGGTTAGCATTCGTGCCTCTTTTGGCTGGGCTGATAAACGAGCAGCTTCTGATTCCACATTGTATCTTTGAAGATCTGGCATTGTGGGTATCCTAACGGTCCTTTGTCTAAAATTTTGTCCTGTAGTCTTTTGGGAAAACATTTGGTTTCTATAATAATTAGTTAGAGCGCTGATGGTATCTACATCAGTAACGTTATTTTCTAAGATAGCGTTATTTATTCTTCTAACCATTTCTTTATTTTTTTCTTTAGATCCCATTTTATGAGGATTGTAAATTCTCATGAATTCATCTACCGAATTTGTCTCCATATCTTGCAGCAGTCTTTGCTTTACATTTGGAGGTATTATACCTGTTCTTGTTATTTGCTCCAGCTCTGCTTGTAGTCCTTGTTGAAATTTTCTTGTCATTGCGGGTACATGTCTAGATCCATCTGGGGCTGTTTCTAAAAATTCTCCACTATGAAAAACTGCCATCTGGAAGTCAGGTGATATAGCGTCAGGTATTGACTTGCCACCTCCGGTTCTATCAAAGTTAAAGAATTCTTCAAATCCAGTTTCTGTTTTGATCATAATGTCAGGAGTTAAAAATCCAATGTCATCAGGCAAATCGTCTGATACATACATTCTACCTTTTATTAGTTTGCGTTTACCTAGGGTATCATGGAATCCAGTTCTTCCAGAAAAGTCATAAGATTCTATGTCATCTCTTAATTTATGACCAATAACTTTTCCTGTTTTATCCCTAACCTCTTCTCCAATTGTTCCCAACATTTGCCTTACTGATAAATATCCTTGTTGTGCAGTTTCGCCTATTGTGGCACCACTAGCTATATTTGCTTCATGGTGTAATACGGTCTTGCTCCAGTCTTTTACTGACCTTTCTAAATACTTTCTATTGACATAGAAAGCACCGTCAACAGAAGTTTCAAGTCCAGATAGTGTAGCTGATATTTGATTTTTTAGTTTTTGGCTTACGCCCCTAAGCGGATCATCAACTATCCTTTGAAATTCTTTTGTGACATTTCCATTTGGTCCTGCTGCTGCAACTGCATCTCTCATTATCTGTGCCATTGTAGTAATCGCCGATGCTGAACCTCGTGCACCTGGTTTAAATATTGTATCAAGCAATTCATCACCTGCTGCTTTTGATAAATCAAAAGTTCCATAAAATTTATAACCAGAACCAGCAAACGCTTTTTCTAGATCATCTTTTAATGCTCCAGAAACTTTACCAGATAAAGATGCCATTAAAGCTTGTGCCCTAGTGTCTGAAGCTTCTATGGCATCTTCTAGTGTGCCCACACCTGCTAGGAATCCAGTAGCGTCTGAAGTAGCAGTAGGCAATCTTCCAACTAGGCCTGGTCCAGATATAGAAACTTGCCTTGAAGATACAAATGTTTTTTGACGTTTCCCAACTTTACCAAGTTGCTTTTCCAAACCACCTGCTCCACTTTTCAACGCTTCTATTAGGGTGCTCTTTTGTAATTGCCCAGTATCCATTAATGATTTTAATGCAGCTATTTCTATTTCATTTAAATCCATATCTGGAAGTCCATACTTAAGTATCTGGAAACCATCGTCTCCTGGCACAACCATACCCTGAAGCAGACCATCATCGCCCCTGACTCTATCTAGAGCGTCCGACATAGTATCTCCAGTATAAGAAGTTTTAAGAGACATTGAAGTAATCTCAAAAGGGTTTTTTATATTTGTTCTACCACCCACTGTGGTCAATTCTAGGTCGTCGATCAATTTGCCTAGGCCTGCTTCTCTTAAACTTTTTGCTTCAGCTGATCGTGGATTGAGCTTTGCTCTTTGGAGCATTTGGTTTATTTTTTTGTTTTCTTGCACAAGTTCACCAAAGTTAAACTGTCTACCAACTGCTCGATTTGGATCCTTTGAAAGTCTAGTGTAGTTTACTATACCCATTTCTGCGGCTTTATTTATGGCTTCTTCAAAGTCATCTGTTGTCTCTCCGGTAACATTAAAAACAAATGTTGGAACCTTTCTTGTAACCACAGCGCCTGATGCGTCCGTAACGCTTTCGTCTCTTTCCCCAAGTCTTATAACATTACTGCTACCATACATTGTTGCTTCTAGCATTTTTCTCAACAAATTTCTAGGGTCTGCTACTCTAGAAGCAGAAGTTGCTGATATGCGCGATATACTGGCTAGAATGTCTTCTATCTTTAAAGACATACCCATTGGGCTGCCTAGGTTTATGTCGCTCATCTAACACCTACCGACATGTTGATGCTATTGGTTGCATAAGGCGTGTAAACTGGACTGACAGAACCAGTTAAGTTATTGTCTAGCATCATCCTTTTGAGATTTTCTAATACAGAATCTTGGCTTGAAGATTGAGCAAAATTAGGATAGGCTGGGTTTACTAAGTTAGCTTCTTTTAGTTGCTGTGGATAATAACCCATTTGAGATAAGTCCACACCCATGTTCTGACCTATCTTTACCTTTACGTGTTCCATGTTTGTATTAGGATGCCAAACTTCTGAACTAGCATCGGGCAATTCGTGCTTAGAAAAATAATCAACCAAGTCTGGTTTCTTTTCTACATCCATGCCCCACGCTGCTTGAAATATTCTTCTTTCAAGCCTTGGCGAAGTTGAAAGTATTCTTTCTCTTTCTTCTTCTGGTGCTCCAATCATAGCTTTAAAATGTTCTCTTTTTCTTTTTGGAATTGACAAAGAAAGATTTTCTATAGAGTCGCCATAAATATCTGCTCCGTACATTGTTCTACTGGCGCTTTGTTTGAACTTATTGGCTGACTCTGCGTCTCCAGCTTTCTCCGCTTGAGAAGATAGCGACATATTTTTTGTGTATGTTAGTATGTCATTATACTCCTCAAGAGCCATTTGTTTTTTTCTGTCCTTAGGTATAAACCTTTCTCCAGTTATTTTTTCGCTTATCGAACCATACGCACCTGCGGCTGCACCAGTTACTACACCAGCTGTCGAGCCAAATATCTTTGCTTTTGGTGTTATACCAAAGGTAGAACCAAGAGCTCCTAATACTGTTGCTCCTAAAGCAGGCCCTCTTTGTGTCGCCTTATGTATCATAGGGTTAATAAAGCTCTTTACTGGATCCTGCCATTGAGGAAAGCTTGAACCGTAGACGTTAGTTCTTTCGTAATCTTCAGTAGCTGTTCTATTAGGCATAAACTTAGTGTTAAGTAGTGTATCTCTATGTGATAAATATTCCCCAGCTCTTAATAGAGTATGTTGAGTTCCGCCCATTCCCATTTCTTGTGCTGAATTATATTTATATTTGTAGGGAGTGAATTCTTCTCTTTTTGTTATGGACTCTACTTTTCTTCTAGTCTCTATAATTGAAGCTCTCTCCTCTGGAGAGTTTATCTGTGAATTTATACTTCTATTTAAAGATCTATATTCTGGAGAATAAGGAGCTACGTCTCCAAGTATACTTAGCTGTGTTGCTCTACCGTATTTACCAGTGCTATCTGAAATTGGAGTATTGAATCTTTCGTAACCTACACCAGGAAGTCTTAACTCTCCTTCTGGGACCTTAGTGTAAGGGTCACCTGTTTTAAAATTTGTAAAATAGTTTGGCCCTGGTAAAAATGGATATTTTTCTGCCATAGAGTTTCTAATTGGGTTTAGATAATCTATGTCGTTTCTTTCCTTTGGTATAAACCTTCTGGTTATTTCTGATAGTTCAATGTTCCCCAGCGGCCCTTGTCCAGGCAAAGGTACGTCGCCCATACCACCAAAGTTTTGATCATAGAAAGATCTGCTAGTACCATAAGCTCTAGAGGCGGATTGCAAAACAGACCTTTGTGGTTGTAGGTCGCTTTTTCCAAAACCAAAACCTTCTCTTAAAGACGACTGCATGAATCCGTAGATACCAGCTAATTCCTGAGTTCTATAACCGGTTTCGCTAAGTTGGAATCCAGTACTTCCATAGTTTATTGGTTTTCCAGTTGGTACAATTTTTGGAGGTACGATACCAGATTGTCTTGGTGGTCCATATGCTGCATTTGACAACATTCTGTTTTGGTTAGATATTCTAGTTGTTATATCTTTATTCGCGGTTCCTAAAGGTGAACCAGCCATAGCACCATAGGCTGCGTTCTGCTGGTACAACATGTTGCCTGCAACGGCGTTACTTTGATTAGATGCAATTATTTCTGGATATGCTGTCGCTGCTACTGAAGAAGAGCCAGTACCTAATACACCTCCGGAATAACCAACTCCTCCCATAGAAGAAGTATAGCTATAGTCTTTAAAGAGTTGTCCTGCCCCATTTGGATTAGACACGTAGCCAGAAGCATCAAACGCTCCAGATTGTCCAACCCTAACATAGTTTGATAAACCAGCATCAACTTCTTCTTTGTGCATTCTTACTTGTGGTTTAAGTAGCTTTCCTATCGTAGCATTTAGCGCACTAGTAGCTGGACCAAAAGGACCAGAAAAATATTCACCCGTTAAAGGATAAGGTCTATCTTCGTAATGTTTTCTTTCAAATTTATATGGATCTAATGGTCTTAAAGGAGAGTAGTCATTATAAAATAAAGATTTTTCTGCAGGGCTTCCATATGTATCCGATGTAAACATTGCTCCAGCTTGGAACTTTTGATACCATGACGGACGGTAGTATTGAATTTTGCCACCCTTAAATGGCGTGTTACCTAGTGGCCAATATCTGCCCTGTCTTATTGGCACATCCCCAGTTGTTAACTCTTCTCTCTTTTCTTGATAAGACTGCCCACCTGGTACGATTCCAGATATACCAGCCTGGGTTTCCATCAGCCCAGTTGCTGCTATACCACCAAAGAATGGAGAGTACACTCTTTCGTTGTTCGCGTCTTTTGGTTGGTTATAGGCCCCTATGGTTCTATCAACAGCCATTAAGGTTGATCCACCAGCTACTATTGGGAGAACTCGCTTAGCTACATAGCCCCTTGCAAAAAGATCTAATGGGCTTTTATATTTAGATACATCTAAACCAATACCTAATGTTCCAAAGTTTTTATTAAGTCTTTCAATCATGTGTCCAGAGAACATGGACAAATTAGAGAAGTTTTCTTGGTCGTTGTAAGTTGTTATTCCAAGTGCGCTTGCTATCGCACCAAATGGATTCTTATTAAATACAGTACCAAAAGTTGGCACGAACACTGTAGAAGCGTTTCCTCCTAGTACATTTGCTTTATTTGTTGATGGTCTAAATTCAGCAGTTCCTAAAGATCTACCTAGTACAGGAAGAATACCAGAGATTGATTTTCTTACACTAGATGTGACTAAACTTATATCAGAACTACTAAAAGGATTAAATAAATCAGCAATTTTATCTGAAGAAGCTACCTCATCTAGAGTGTGGGTTATAGCTGCAGCGGCATTTTTTGCAGTTGAGTTTCTTGCCGCATAACCGGCAAATGAACTAGCGTTATAGAGTGAGCTCAACGCTGCACCTTGTGCTTCTAATAACTCAGACTTTCCAATGTGCCCAGAGTTTCTTAACGCTAGTAGGGCATCGTTAATCGCATTGATTGGTTCTGTTCCAGAGCCACCTTTAAGCGAAGCATTTCTTTGACCTAAATATTTAAAAAGTTCACTCTTTAATTCATCTAGTCTAGTTGTAATTGAAGGCGATCTTGCGCCAGTCATTGAACCAGATAATAAGTCACCCTGCTGAAGTATTTGATCAATTCTAGAGAATGAGCTTCGAACGTTAGATGGTAAAGCCTTAAGCCCAGAATCATATCGCTTTAAGTCTTGCGCAAAATTAACTACTTGTTCTGCTGTGTATAGATCGCTTACACTCTTTGTTCCTCTTGATCCTGATCCATGTCTTTCTCCAAATCTAAATAAGTCTTTGTTTGCTTCCTCAACAGCTTTCATTACCTTTTGAGAAAAACCAAAATCATTTGTTTGGCCAAAGAACCTAGTTGCGGCACCTATAAACTTTTCGTGATCTGCAATTACTTTTCCAGCTTGATCAGTAACACTAAATGTAGTTTCGGCTTCTATGGCCTTACCAGCTGCATCGAAAACTCTATTTGTGTTTAAAGTAAGTTCGTTCTTACCTATGGTGGCCTTACCTGTTTTTGAGCCAAGTAAGCTTGCTAAAACAGTTGGGTTTTCTATATCTGTTTTTCTTCTTACGAACCTAGATAATAAACCAGGAATTGAACTTGGTTGATCTTCAGCTATATCTAAAGCTGATTTTATTCTCTTACTTAAGGATAATGGCTTTCCTTCTCTAAAATCAGAAATCAAAGACCTTATTGGATTTTTTTCTCCTTCTGGGTTCATCAAACCAGAAGCGTAGCGAGCTTGTCTTGCCATTAAGCCTTCGCTAAGATTATTTATAGGACGATAAAAACCCTGCAACTTGTTTGCGGTAGTTGCGCCTTGTGAATCAGTAGAGTAAGCTGTTACTTCTCCTTTTGTCTTTCTAAAAAATGATCTTTTAGTTTGATAGATAAAGAAGTCTGCATCGGTTTGTTTAGCAACATCGCCAAACGGCTGAACACCACCACCTGGGACAAAATGCAAAGGAGATTTTTTTCCCATTTCTTGCATTTGTTGAACACCAAAAATACTTTTTGGACTAATGTGAACAATTGGTATTTCAAATTCACTAGCAAAGAAGTTGCCAAGAGCTCTAACTGTACCGGTAAGCTTTGTGGTATCTAGTATCTTACCAGACCTACTTGAGTAAAGTCCATCTATACTTGAATGCCCTATAGAGTTAGATATAGGATCGTTGATTGCTGATTGTTTATTTATATCATTTAATATTGTTTTTTGTCTATCCGAAAGATAGTCAAAGAATCCTTTTTGTCTAGCCTCATCAAAGCCAACTTGCTTAAGGCCAAATATATTAAATCCACCAGACAAACTTGGGCCAGACATTTTTTTGTTTTGTATTAAAAAACTCTTTAGCGAACTAAAATTGTTAGCGTCTATTCCATTTCTTGCTAACTGAGTTTTTACAATATCATTTGATATTCTTTTTCCATTTGTATCTAATAGTTTGATACCTAAAATATCTGCTGATTGTCTTTGTAAATATTCTTTTTGATCGACGGAAAGTTTTCCAGCAAAAGCTTCATAAGCTTGTTTTTGTGGCTTGAAAAGACCTTGAGTATGACCTATTAAATTTTGATTATATAAAGTGTTCCATTGAGAGTTAATTTTAGCTGTAAGATTTTTTTGAAATTCTTTATTCCCAAATTGTGCGTTAGCGTTCTTTAACGCTCTTTCAAGTACGTCGCCACTTAAACCACTATCTGGCTGTAAGCCCTTTATAGTTGCTGCTCGTGTTGCTAACTCTTGGAAAAAGTCTGGACCTTCCTTAAAAATAGGATCTTTGCCCATACTAAATATTTGTGATATGTCTTTGCCTTTTCCGGCAACAGGAATGTTTTTAACTTGGACTTGAGTTGAAAATAACTTTGCGCCTTTTTCGCTAGCGCCTTCGTTAACTAAATGTTTTTCTACTTGACTTCTAAATTCTTTTTCAACTAATTTATTATAAAATTCACTTCCAGATTTTCTAAACCTAGAACCATAAACATTTTTTCCACCCATCCATCCTTCAACTGTGCTTGTAAAATTTGACAGTCTACTCGAGTGTTGGTTTTGTATTTCCTCTATTGCGCTTCCTAAGGCATTGCTTGCTACTTTATGTGCAGTCTCAGGATCAGCTATATTTTGAATACCTTTTGTTTTAAGTATTGCTTTATCATAAGTTATGGCTTTTGTTACGACATCGTAACCTTGCCCCATAATTTTAAATCTTGAATTAAATTCAGAAAAACCGCTTCTAAATCCTCTCATTGCAGGCATTCCGTCGATCAACCCATAGTGACCAGATTTTCCAATGAGTGCTTCTTTTGCTATCTGGGCAAATGGCGCGTTACGTTGTCTAGCTTCTCTTACTCCAGCTCTAACGCTTTTAAAAACCTGTTTTTGCTCGGGTTGATCTTGCCTAGCTGCAATTGATGCTCTGTTAAAAGCACCAGAGAATTGGGTAGACCCTCTTATTAGTTTGTCCGTTACTCCAACTAAATCATTACCGACCTCACCAAGGATAGTATTAAGGTCTACAAACCTTCTTTGCAATTTTTCTTGAAAAGGCGTTGTTGCTGAACTATATAATCTTGTGCTTAAAGCCCTTCTTGCCGTACTTGTTGCTGCACCAGCTAACTCTTGAGGGCCTAATATCGAAAGAGTGTTAAGAACAGACTGTTTAGCAAAGTCAGCGACAACGTCAACAGGGTTATACCAATTTACTTTACTCTTTTGTTCATTGTCTCCAAAAAGAGGATCAATAAAACCTCTTTGAGTTACATACATTGCCGGCAGGGTGTAAGGCAGCTTTCTTCCAAGACTTACAAGTCTTTGTTGTATCTCATCTCTAGCCCCCCATATTGCAGCTGGCTCGCTAGTTAATCCTGCAGCAGCGTCTCTAACTTCTTGTTGGGAAAAGTGCATCCCAAATCTTGTGTTCTTTAAAGCATCAGAGTAACCTGTGGTAAGACCACCTTCTGCTGTTTCTAGAACTAGATTTTTATAAAAATAATCAGGGTCAACACCATCACCTACAGTCCTGGAAATACCCTGAAGGGTGTCCAGGACTTTCCTGAGTTCGCCTACGCTTTCTACTAACCTAGTAGAGTGGCTTGAGCCCCCTGTAGCTCTTGTTATCCTTGCTGCATCGTCTATGGTTTTAGCTAGCTTTAAGCCACCCTTTTTTACCAGCATTGCTGAAACGCCAGTTGCAACGACGGTAGTAACGTTTGAAGCTATGAATTTGGCAAACGGGTGCCCATTAAGTCTTTTGGCTATGGCACCAGAGTTAGCACTTGGGCCTTGAGTCTCCCCTTCGTTGAGGGGAATATCCCTTGATGTAACACCATGCCCTAAGCTACTTAGTGGGCCTTTATCACGTATCAAAACTTTCCTCCGGTATGTTACTTCATTCCCCAAAGTTTTTGCGCAATTGGATCTTCATACTCAGCAGCCCCGTCTAGCTTGGAAGCATTGTGTCTTGCTGCTGACTGCTTAACCTTATCTACTTCTTCTTCTGGGTCTATCAACTGCAACTTAAGCTCATTAGGTTGTATCGAATGCATTGCTTGCGTTATTTCTATAATTTTTTCAGACAATGCAACTTTATCAGCTAACTGAGAATACGTCATATTATCAAGATCTTCAGGCTTGTATGTACTTATAGTAGCGAGAACAAAGGCCTTCATTAAAGTTCTTACTTGCCCTGATTGAGATCTTTTTTCTTCTAGGATATTTTTTGCAGTTTTTGCGCTGTTGAACCCTGAGATGTCAAGAATTTGAGTAGCTAATGTTGAGACTATTCCAGCTGGAAGCTTGTCAACATTAAAGTTTTCAGGGTAAACGACAGCAGTGGTTATAATAGAATCTTCTGAATCTATAGAAGATCCACCGTCTAAATCCTGGTAGGCAATTATGTCATCAAACTCGGAAAAAGTTAACTCTCTAAAAAATACAGTTTGGCCTTTAATGTCTGTTGAAAATATTGGACCGTACTTTTTTCTAATCTCTAGAATCTCTTTAGGTTCGAGCATTTTAAAATTATAATTGACGAACCTCTAGAGCGACAAAGCCTGAAGCTTCTAGGACTTCCTGGGAGATTAGAGAGGGCATTCCGGCCATTTCCTTGGTGATTGCTGCCTTGTCAAATGAAGGGAACAAGATGCATATTTCAGCAATTGATTCTTCGTTCCACATGTTTGCTTCTGCCGAGGACAACTGACCAGCAGCGACAAGCTGCTCCATCTTCTTAACCAAGTGCTTGTACTCTATTCTAGTTAAAGTTCTCCATACTATATGCTTTTCAAAAGACAAGGAAGTAACGTATACTTCGCCATGCTCTTTCTTCCACATTTTAATCAAACCTGCTGTTGGTCCACCTGGCCAAATCTGTTCCTCATCGGGTAGGTCTTCAACTTCTTTATTTTGTTCTTCTTCTTCTAAAAAATCATCTTGTTCCATGACCATTGCGTTGTCTTCGTGCATCTCTGCTGGAATCTGATCGTTTGGTTCAACTGAAACTTTTCTTTGATTTGCCATTATTTTTTCTCCTGTCATAGACATTTGTTTTATATTCTATCATCATATCACACTACTTATATCATTATCTAACCAAAAAAGTAATTATTTCCTCTTTCGGTACTACCATTAAGGCTTGAGCCAGTTCCGCTGGTATGGGTATTTGGAGTTGCCTGATTTGCCCCACCGTTTGAATTAACTCCAGCTGGGTCTTGGACTATGTTTTGCAGTGGGTTACTTGAGCCATCAGCAGAAGTGTAGTAGATGTCTCTTGCTATAAACTCATAGCCCTCTTGGAGTGGCGCACCGCTTGTATCATAACCGGTAGACATACTAAGCAATTGTACGTTTTGTAAAACAATTTTCATTGGAGTTACTTGATTGCTTACCTTAGTTAATCTGGTGTTGTAGTCAGTCGAAAGCAATCTATCATGGTTATCTGGTGGATTTGCATTGTTGGGAGCTTGTGTTGCGCCTTTGTTTACTAGTCCGTTCTCTTGGATACCGTATATGATTATCAAGTTAAAAGGTGGGTGAGCACTAAAGATGTGCTTGTCGTCTGATGGAGAGTTGGCAACTTTAGCTGGGTCATATGTAATTCTGTCTAATTGGCTTCTTGCCCAGTACTTTAATATATTTGCTTCATCTTCTGCGCTTTCACCAGAAGAAGAAAGAACTGATATAACATTTGCTTTATCAGATGATACTTTTCTGCCAACACTTTCTGATCTAACCTTTGCTGCCTTCTCTAAAAGATCAGTCATTCTTCTTGGGTATCTAGAATATACCGCTAAGTTACCGGCTACAATTCTAGCACCGTACATTATAGCATCGTAGTTGTAGGACCAAAAACCATACAATGGTTGCTTCTCTTGCTTGATAGAAAATGTCATACTAGAAATATCTAGCTCGTCACCTGGATTAAACAAGCCATCTATGTAAACTTTAACATCTTCTCCAGAAAAATAATAATCAAAATAATTACTAAAATTTTTATCTTCTCTAGAAGTGCCTGCCCATTTTAAGTCAATGTCTTTATCTAAAGGATCAAAAGACTTATCTGCAAACGGAAAACCTCTTTTTATGCCGTTCCTAGATATTACCCCATCTGGTATATAACCGCTAAAAGGCCTGTATGGACCTCTGTTATTTTCCGCCATGTCGTTTCCTAACTTAAGGGTATTGTTTTGTCTATAACGTTGTGGTATTCTCTTGCTTTATCTCCAAAGAAGCCTCGAGATATTATAGCAGAGTTTACTCTCTTTTCGATTTCATCAGGATAAGTAAAGCTATCGTCTGGATCATAATGGACAAGTGGCTGAATTCCTCTTGCCATGTATGTGTAAGTTTGTTCCGTAATAAGGTCATCTACGGACATTGTTTGTCCTTCGTCTATTATGGTCAAACCAAATATTTTCATTTTTCCGTACAAACCATGTTCGTTAAAAAATGTTAATACTATATCAAAAGGTGGGAGCATGTCGGCTAAAGGAGAATAGCCCAGCATAGATAATTTTCTTTTGAATTGTTTTATTCTATAGAAAGCATATTCGTTGAATACAGTAAAGATTAACGAACCAGCAATTGTTCTAGGTCCTTTTACGAAACCTCTTGGGTTGACGTGACCTAATGTTCTAACCGGCGTATTCTCTCTGTGCATAGAATAAGATATCGTTTGAAGTTCTGCTAATTCTATAACATCGCCTTGGTTATTTAAGTTGCCATCTTCTGACATATCTGGTATAACCATAGTTGCAGATATATCTACACCAGCAAACGACATATTTGAGAATGGATCCGGAAGATTCTTTTCTCTTCTATACTTTTTAACGCTATCTTCGTATAGACTGTCTCTTGTTGTTTTGTTTATTTGAGTTATGTCTATTTGGGATGGTATAGTTATACCGCTAGTGTATTGCTCAAGTGGCCTAAATGACCCAGTATTCGGAATTGGTACTTGCGGCATTGTTTTTATTTCTCCTTAAGAAAAGGGGCAAGCGCAGAGAGCGTACTCCCTACACTTGCCCCAAACTATTCTTAAACAACTAAGAAGTTGTATTAGTGCTATGGTCTAATGATATCAGGGTTAAGCTTCGATTGCTTAACTGCGTCCTTTGAAATTATATCACCAAGATTTTCCGAATTCATCCTGAATAACTGGTCATTCGCAATCTTGTACATAGGGCCAAGTTCTCTAGCAACATATGTCATAGTTTCTTCTATAACTATATCGTCCATCGATGCACCAGAGCCTTCATTAAGAAGTTCACAACCATAGATTGATCTTGCAGCTGCTTGACCATATTCGTTAACAAAAGTAATTGTTATGTCGAAAGGTGGTATTTGGTCTGCGTAGAATGGAACCTTGCTTGTTACGTCTCTTGTCTGATCTGTAAATTCTGCAATGCCCCTTCTGTGGTTAGTGTCTCCAGGAAGAGTGTTATGAGCTCTTGTGAAGAACTTCATCTCGTCTGGTGTGTTGTGGTGCTTATCAAGCATGGTGTACAGTGCTGGTCTGTCAAAAACTGTAAAAATTAATGATCCAGCGATACCACGTTTTCCTCTAGAAAAAGATCTAGGGTTTGGTGAACCCATGGTATAAATTGGTGCCTTTTCTCTGGTGACAGAAAAAGTTATGCCCGAAAGCGCACCTATTTCAATTCCACCAAATGTTGCTACAATGTCAGCTCCAGAAAAAGTAGTATAAGTATTCAGATACTTATTAACTGGACTGTCGTAATATTCTCCTGCCATTTGAACCCTCCGTGATTCTTATCGGTTATGTTAGGCTAAGTTTACTGATAAACGCACTTCGATGCTCTTTAGCTCGAAGGCGGGTGTTACTACAAGGTCGATTATCGCCTTATTCTCGTTCGCAATATACGAAACCGCAAAATCTGCGTCGAGTAGGGCACCTAATTGCATCATTCCTCGTAGAGCTGATGTGACTGCAGTTTCCATTGAGTTTCTAACTTGAATAGTAGAAGCCTCTCCGACGAACTTCTGGCATACTTGACGAACAAGCAAGGAGCACTCGCTTATTATTCTCATAGTAGAAATTCTAGTGTAGTCTGAAGTGTCTGCTGCAAAAGTAAGTCCTTCTGCAAAAATTGGGACTCTGTTAAAGTTTAGCGCTACAGTGTTGATTCCCTTGCCACCGACAGTTGCTTGTGCAACTCTTGATGGGTTATATCTCATAGTGGTTATATTATAAAGCACCTTGTTTGATGGTGACGTATAAGAAGCCAGTCTGGTCAGTGTACCAGCCAATGAAGCTGCTCCGTTTGAATAACCCCAAGTTGAATCGTAGCCTGTTGGGATAAGCTCTGAGGCAACTACAAACAAGTGTCTACCTGCCTCGGCAAGTCTAACGTAAATTACGTTACCACCAGCGTCAGTTGTAGCAACTGCTATATCTTGACTTCTATTTGCAAGATTAGTCAAAGCTAAATGAGTACTAACAACCGATGGAGTCATTACTTCACTTGAACCGAGGTAAGGCTTAACGCCCATAACTGCGAAACAAGGGTGTGAATTCTGCGAAATATCTGCACATTTCCTAGCTACTCTTGTAGCCATAGAATTAGTAACAGTTGTCGTATCGTCAGCATAGAAGCCAAGGGTAGAAGTATTTTCAGCAGGTGTTGCACCCCATTGTGTTGGATGACCACCACGACCCCAAGGGATAATGATATCTGGCAAAGCTGATTCTGCTGCTTCAAATGCTGCATCGAAAATGCTTACGCTACTTGACGTAACGTCTGCAACTACCGATGAGCTACCTGCAACAAAAACAGAATTTGATGGAAGTGGAACCATATAAATTCTTTCAGCACCTGACGCAACTAATTCAATAAATGCACGATGCAAATCTGAATACTCACCAAAAGCTGTTATTGCATCTGCTTCGTTTGTTACTTGAACAGCGTCTAAGTCTGGAACGTTTCCGGTTCCAGTAGCGTTGTTTCTTTTTGCGATTACAACTACTCTAGGTCCAACCGGGAGGTCCGAGCGAGAAATGCTATAAAAGCGATCTTTGATTATTGTTTTTACACCTGGAATAGCCATTTAGCTTCAACCTCCAAAATTGATATTTAAAAATTAACTCATGGACTATAGTAACAAGCAACTTATAAAAACTAACTACCTTTAATAGGATGGAGTACTAGATTGATATAGGTCTATTAAGTTAACTTCTGTGCCGTTATAGTTTGGAGTGGCTTTTAAGGTGTTTGACATTTCCGTTGCCATATAAGCCCTTACGTCGATTATTATTTTTTCAACCCTAGATACAGTTGTCGACCAAAGCTTTTCCGTAGTTAACATATAAGTTACTGTTCTTTTGCAAACGTCTATGGAATTTCTAGAAGACTTAGAGTCAGACATTCTTCTTGAATAGACGAACTCCGAAGCACCCAGTCTTTTAAATACTGGAGTATGTTCCATCATAAAATCCTCAAATACTTCAATGATTCTGTCGGCTGCATCAGATCCACTATACCCAGGGTTTTCATCATCTGGTATATCGGCCTTATTGGCTCTAGTATAAACATTAAAACCTACAACGTTTTGAAACCTTTGACCATATATTATTTCGTCAGCGTCTTTTGGTATAAACCTAGTTCTTGGTTTTGGCTCCGAAGTATGAGCTCTTTTTAACTCTAACGTATAAGTTATCATTGGATAGCTAGCATACTGCCCCCCGTCTTCTGGCTCAATTGGTATCTGCGGGTATGCGTTTTCCCATAGCGCTTTTACTAAAGCCATAAATTCAATATAGCTTAAATTTCCAGCTGCCTGAAGTGGGTCGCTACTGTATGACCTATTTGTTAAAATATCATTTTCGTTTAAGCCCGGCATTGAAAAAGAATTCTGAGGCATTGCTAAACTCCTGGTCCGGTTAATATATTAAAACTTATTCTTTTTAAGGCGTGTGACGATATTAGATCAATTTCTAAATATATCTTACCTTTTTCTTTTTTATCTGCAAAGATCTCAAACCTATAGTCCCTAACGATAGATGGAGTTGTACTCTTTAGTATTTGAAACATTCCATTGACTTTTTCTTGTATTGTATCGTATGCAAATTTTCCTATATTTGATTCTGCTATTAATATAATCTCATTTATTATCATTGCAGCCAATCTTACTTGCGGAACATTTGCAAAGCTAGAGCCATCTTTTGCTAATGTTTTATCGTCAGACAAAAGAATTTGAAATGGTATGTTTCTTCTAGATCTATTATTTTTTACTAAAGTATTTACTTTGCTGCTATGTAGCTTTGCCACATGGGCTGCATTTAGTGGAATCCCAAAAGCAGAGTAAGCACCTTTTAAAACTTTTCTATTCAGACCCATGTATACTGGCCATTCAGATAACTGTCCAGCTACCGCGGCAGCTATTGAATTAGTATACGTAAAAGATAATTGAGGATAATTAAAAACAGCTTCGCCATAATATAGTAAGATATATCTTCCAACATCTAGGTTGTTGCCATCTATATCTATTTCTTCTGCTAAATTTCCACTTGAGTCTTTTAATATGTTTTTTAAAAAATCAACACTTGAGATAGTAGTAATATCTTCTTCGTTCATGCCTTTTGATCTAGAGCCAATTATCCCTATTCTTATTGCGGAAGTGTTTCTGTAAACGTGGTCGCAATGATCTGCTAGTTGTCTAACGAATTTAACTCCATCATTTCTTACAAAAGAAACTCCAACTGGAACTATCATATCTATAAAATCTACCTCTCTTGCATTGAGGTATGTTCTTTCTAGTCTTTCATAGTACTTTTCGTAAAAACTTAAAGAGCTTGGGGTTGAAGAATTAGATATTAAATCAGGTCTCTTTTGATTTACCATTGCCTGGTCTTCAACGTATTCAGACATTGGGGCAGATATCATTATGTAGATATCGCTACAGCCTGCCGCTTGGCAATCAAACACCGCCCTAAGGAGTGGTGAATTTTTATTCCCGCTCATTATGTCTATTGCTTCTTGAAGAGAGTTAATTCTTCTTATCTCGTTAAGGCCCAATAGGGTTGAATCAGCGTGCCCAATTAATAGAACTGAGTTTGTTTTTCCTGGAACTAAAGTCTTATATATTGCATTTACTTGTGTACTGTTAGAAAAAATTGTTTGGCTAGTTACAAGAGTTGGAGTATTGGATTTTTCCCTAAGCACTAGACCTGTCGAAGATAAATTTGTTAAATCAACATCATCGCTTTGTTTGTAAACTGAAAACCTGTCTAAAGACAAAATAGAACGCACTTGATATATCCCATCTAAAACTGGGTCTACATCAACTATCGTTATTAGTTCTTCTCGCTTTAGGTCGTGGTTATTCACCGTTGTTAAAATTGCAATATTATTTTCTATTTGTTTACTTTTTATATATATGGGTTTTTTTGAATTTATATCTCTTACTTGAAAATATAATTCTCTGATTTCTCTTACCCCATCTATTTTTGCTTCTAGAACAATTGTATACTTACCCGGAAAAAGTTTTTCTGGTATTGTATATATAAAATTATATATCCCTTTTGATTCTCTTGTTATATAATTATTTTGTAACTTAGTTTTTAAATCAGGGCTTGTGTTAAATTGGGTTGCAATTGGCACACCGTAGTCGGGAACCATAGACTGAGCATTGTATGAGAAGGTTCCATCAACAATTCCCCCGCCACCATTTTCTCCTCTTGTAACATTTATTAATATATCACGAGTAGTAGAACCATAGAAAGGCGTAGCAGATGCGTTCCTTTGTGCCCAGCTAGTGTCTATATAGATTGGGTCGTAGAACTCAGCGTCCAAGTTGAACAAGAACTTAAAGGTAACTTGTTGACCATTTGTATATAACGACATATTACACCGGCTTTTCTCTAGTTGCTCCAGCAACCCAATATTCTATCTTGCCAAATTTACCACGCATAGGGACAGCGTAATCTATCAAATATACCATTTGGCCATCTGGATGATTTTCTATATTTTCATATATACGATCACCGGTTCTTGGATTAATGTTTGTTTCAAAATAGTATATCATTTCAACCGCGTCTGGTGATGTTCCTTCTGATGATTCCCTCAAAAGGTTAACCAGATCTGAGTTTGCTGGATACATATGCCTAGTTGTTACTCTTTCAAGAGTAGAAGAGTAATTAAAGTCATCGTCTAATCTTCTTTGTATAAGAACATCATGACCCCATTTTTTTAATATGTTTCTAAAAGTTCTACTTAAATCAGTCACGACTTCTTAGGCCCCTCTTTGGCATTGGGTCGTCAACTACGCTACCCTTTCTGCCCGGACCATACAGCTCCCTATCTGAAAGATAGATTACAAGACCATTGTCTGGATCTATTTGTTTTCCAGAAGTCTTAGTTCCGACCCCACTAGGAAGACCCTTTGGTTGAACACCCCTCATAGAAACTTGAGAAGCTAAAAGTTCTTTTCTTAATGAAGCTGCAATTTGACACCAAGTTGTAGCGTTTCCTCTATTAACTGAAGACCTTGGCATAGACTTGTTGGTTACGCTAAGGTCTCCTAATTTAAGGGAAAGCTCGTCATCCCCGCCAAACCCATATGTCCTACTAAGCTCGCAAGCAGAAGATGCTTTAATATATTCTATCGCCGTAAAGGGCAAGTCTGGAAATCTATTTGAATCTTCTATTGAAAATATTTTTTTAACCTCAGTGGAATAATGGTGTATTAGCTCTCCTACCTCAGTCAAAGAAGCGTCAGGGAAAAAAGCCAATAGCTCTTCTGGGTCAAGGTATAGTGGCTCAACAATAGTAGTAAAGCTTATTATTTCATCGCTACCCAATGTTACTGTTGGCTTATAATCGCTAGTTAAACTATTAACATATATTTGCTGGGTTACTGTTATGTATGTTCCATTTACTAGTACGCCAACAAAAATAACATTATATTCATCAGCAATGGTTGGCGTAAAATCATAGTAAAATTCGTAGGCATTAAGTGCAGTTACCACCGTATTGGGTAAAACTACATTATTTGAATTCTTAATTACTAAAGTTACACCACCAGATATAGGAGCTACGTTTACTTGTAGCCCTGTAATTGGGTCTGTGTCTACAAATTTAACTTTAAGACGCACTTTATCGTTTATGTTAATCGAACTTAGGGTCATTCCAACCTCGCTAGGATATATATAGAACTATAGTAACAGAAAAAAGGCTATAAATCAGATACAAATTAAGAAATGGATATGCTTGCGCCGGCGGTGCTATTTGCGGTATCTGACCCGATCATCCCTGATGGACCCTCACCGCTGTCTTGATAGGTAACAGAGACAAGACCGCCACCTAAATTAATAATACTATCAACACCAAACAATGCTGAAACATTTTCATCTATAACTTGAATTGTCAATACTCCTTCTGGAGAAGTATCAATACTCAAAACACCTATAACTGTTCGATTAGATAAATCTATCCCACCAAGCCCAGCAATAATAGATATATTATTTATAATAATAGGGTTAATTAAGGATGACGCTCTTATTACAAGCGTCCCAGTATATGTATAGTTTGGCTCGTTGTATTGCATCAAATTATCATATTGCATATAATAGCCTTTGTTGTGCTTGTTTTATATAGTAATCAAAAATACAATTAAATATAATTTGTCAACTAATACGGTTTATCGCTTTTTAATGTCTCAAAAATTTTATTAGAATCATGTTGCAGATCTTTTAACCAACTAAGGTTATTTCCATTGTTTATTCCACCATCTGGATTTATTGGAAATCCATACGCAAAAAATTCTAGAAACGCATATCTTTCACCGTTTGTTACTGCTGTTACCTCATGTGCGCCAACATAATTTGATGGATAAAGAACAACACTCCCAGCCTTAGGTGAATAATCAAGACCTGCATTTTTAAACTTTATATGGCCACCAATAAAATTATTTCCATCTAGTTGATCTTCGTGTTCAACGCAATTGTTCAAGTACAAAGCTGCACTAGTGACGTTGTGAAATGGCGCTGTTATGGTTGGTGCTCCGTTGAACTCAAACTGGACTGCATTATCACAATGTGGTCCTATGCCCTTTCCGTTTAGGTAACCAGCTATATGACCAGGCCCTCTCCACCAAATAGTGCTTGCAGCCTCTTTATATAATGCACAGTAATATGTTAAACACTTATATAAAGCGTCGTCGCACGCCTGTATAAAAATTTTATATCGTTCATCCGGCATTCTGTCAGATTGCATACCAAGAGTATCAGTAAACCTATCTGGAGCTAAATTAAGTTCTTTTAACGGAAACTTAAAGCCAGATTTATTTGATGCGTATTGGACTCCATCTTCTTCAGCGTATTCAAAAATAGCTTCATCATTTCCTCTTAGCCAAATAATATAATCTTTAATTAGATCTTGGTCTATTTCAATGGCATCTTCGAAAACTACCACGCCAGATCCATGATTAGTGTATTTCATTTTTTTAATAACTTGATTTTGTGATGCTAAATTTGTCTGAATGTTCATCGTATCCTTTAGATAATAAATAATTTCTAAAATCTTCAGCCAGTGTTGGTAGGTATATATTGGTGTCGGAGATCGCACCTACCGGATCTTTTATTGGATCAGTTACGCTTTCGTGCACGGCTGGGTTAGGAGTACCCTGACTATACCATCCTAAGTAGCTATATCTTTTACCCTCTAATACCATTTTAATTTCATGAGCTGCCATATAATTAGATGGGAACATAAGAATATCTCCTTTTTTAGGTTTATATTCTATGTCAAAATAATTAAAAAAATGACTACCACCGATAAAATTGGAACCATCCAATTCTTCACTAGAATCAACACTGTCATTTAGATACACTAAGTTTGTTACAACATTTCTAAGAGCTAATTGATTTTTTGGTTCAAGTATGCCATATATATAATCTGCACTAATATCAGAATGCGATCCTAGGTATACATCTTTATTATACTCAAGAAAATGCCCCTTAACTTTCCACCAAACACACTTGTACGCTAAAGGAAATATTTCTAAATACTTTAACAAATACTTATTTTTGGTATCTTCCATAAACTTAAGCCATTGAATTATTTCTGGGTTAGAATTAGAATGAGCCTGTGATGCTCTCTTCGGCATTAGGTTAATGCTTTCCTTGTTGTAAAAGTAACCACTTTTATTTACATAAATTTCTTCATTTGTTTCTGGATCTATTCCGGGCGTATACATATCCGCCCATTCAGATGCTATCAATGAAGAAGTGGTATCCCTAACCCAATCCCAATCCATGTTCAATGCGTTAGGGAATAAAACTACACCGTTACCTAAATGTACTGCATCTACGTTATTATCTTTCATGAACAGCCTTTGCTTTTATTACTTCCTGTGTTGTATTATTGCTTGTGCTAACCCTGTTGGTTGGCCTATATAATTCCGAGTGTTCGCCCTCTACGCCAGTATACTTTGTGTTTAGGTAATTTACATAGTCGTCAAATAGTTCTGGCATCCAAACTTGTCCGCTATCCATGACTTCGTTTTTGTCTCTTATATTGATACCCCTATCAATGTCAGATGAACCTTGAGCAAAATATCCCACGTAGCCATACCTAGAACCGCCTACACACGGGTCGACTTCATGTGTTGCTAAATAGTTTGAAGGAAACATTATAATATCACCAGTTTTTGGAGCATATCTAACACCAGCATAAGGGAAATTAATATTCCCACCACTATACTCGTATTTGTCAGTGTTTGGGTTGGATTCGACTGAGTCATTAAAATAAAGAATTACCCCACAAACATTTCTAATAGCCAATTGTTGGTCCGGAATAGAACCTGGTTTATAATTTACGTCATTATCGCAATGAAGTCCGAAAGAACTGCCAGGGCTATAGGCAACTATGTGACCCTGAGTTCTCCACCATAGACATGGGATTAACATGGGGAACTTTTCAATATACCTTAGTAGGCACTGATAAATAACTTCTTCGCATTTCTTAAAAAAATCAATATAAACTGGCTCAGAATCAGGAGTAGCAAACTCCATAATGTGACTACAGGATGTATAAATATCCTCTAAAAGATACCTATGACCAGACCTATTTACCGCATGGCTTTGATTTCCAAATTCATCATAAATAATAGTATAATCTTTTTTAATAGCTTCATCTTTTAGCGACGCAAGGTAGGGTATTATTAAGTCTTGATCTACATTAAAAACTCCCCTAAATAATGCTATCCCGACTACCTAAATATTCAAAGTTAATGTCTTTATCCATAAAAATAAAGCCTCAAATCATCCTATTATTTGTGGGTCTGTCCCGCACGGACCCTCTGGTAAATTCATGTTTACTGCATTGTCTATTGCGGGTTTGCTTGTATCTAGCTCTACCGTTTCGTGAGTGGTATTATATTGCGCAACTTCTCTTCCTTGGTAAACTGGATTCCAACCTAATTCTAGATTATATTTTTGTGGATTGGACCAAATAGAGTATTCTGATTTGCAATATTTTTCATAGTCATCATATATATTATTAAACCAAACCGGGGGACACCATTCAAAGCTTTGATCTGGTTCAGATATAACAACATTTGCAGCTAGGTCACTAGCCCCTTGTCCAAAAAATGTTAGATAAGAATATCTTACACCTTTGCCCATTTTACTTACTTGATGAGATGCAATATAGTTTGTAGGAAAGAAAATAATGTCACCCTTTTTAGGCTCATAAGATACATTCAAGTGAACAAAAGAAAGATTGCCACCAGTAAAATTTTTACCGTCTAATTCTTCTTCTGAAGAAACACAGTCGTTTAGGTATAGCAAAGCACCACACGTTTGTCTGGCTGCCACCATACCTCTAGGCATATATCTAACGCCATTGGTTACTTTGTAGTTAGTATCATTATCGGCGTGGCAACCAAGTATCCCGCCATCTCCATATCTCAGTACGTGCCCTCTAGTCTTCCACCAAATACTTCCTACCATCAATGGATATTGGTCTATGTATTTTATTAGAGCTTTGTATATCTGTTCTTCTAGATATTCAAAGTAACCCTTTATATCACTTTCGGTTTCTGAATTTACCGGATCAAGAATTCTTACTGGAGTATTTGGAACGTCTTCTGGCTTATATCTAAAGCCATCTTCGTTGATCCCAAATTTGTTTCCACTTTCATCTTCTATCCATGTCCATCTATTTGCATGTGCTGCCTCTGCCCTAGAGTCTATATGGGGTAGGATTAGATCCTGTCTTGGATCAAACGCATTACGCGCTACCATAATGCCCGGTGCAAGGATCTCTATCTCTAGGTCAGCAATCTCTTTTATTTGAACATCTGATATTTCAGGAGATACGGGATACGCAACAGTGCTTATGTTTGAACCTTCTTTTGGAATAGAAGAATCGTAACTCATCCTAAAATCTCATCCAATGCTTCTCTAATAGTCCATCCAGCACCCATAACTCTTGGTATCTCGTCTAGAGGCATATCCTGCCAATTAAATCTCGATATCATAACTCCATCACCACTTACTATAAATTTTTCATACCCGTGTGGTATTCTTGCTATTGCCTGTCCCGCTAAATTCTGACCTTGTTGAGCTGCATTAGATTGGTCTGCAGCTGTATCTGAATAATTTCTTTTTTCATTACCTTTTAAAGCAGAAAAAAGTGGATGTTCATTTTTTCCATTTACGTCTACTTTTTCAAAAAATGGAAAAGTAACAAAAGGATAATACTTTTTTATAAACGCGCTTATTTCTTCGTTAGTTCCAGGTTCTGTGGAAGCAAATTGATTACAGGGGAATGCTAAAACAGAAAATCCTCTATCCTTAAATTCATCATGAACTTTTTGAAGCTGCCAAAACTGTCTACAAGTTCTAGCGTAGGACCAAACTTTTGAGCATTTGGGTTCATAGCTTGCTTTACTGGAAACGTTAACCATCAAAGTTAACTTTCCCTTGTAATTAGACAGGCCATCTTCTTCACCATCTATGGTTCTAATAGGTATGTTATATATTGACATCGTATGAATCTGCCTTAAAAATCATTTTTGGATATTCATCTATTTGCACAGTTCCTATAATGCTATTATATAAAAAGCTACCTTCTATTAAAATAGAAGCTTTTTGTGGTGTGTCAACATCAAACTTTATTTCTAATTTTCCATCTTCTAATTTTCCATTATCAAAACTAGCGGAACCCATGTCTGTCCAGATACTCCCTGAAACATGCGGACTTATAGCGTTTAATTTAAAATTATAATTTTCATCACCAAACGGCGTATCTACCACCATTTTCCATTTACCAATCATAGAATCCTCACATTCACTTAATCAAGGTTTATTTCATTTCTAGTATACCACAAAACTAAAGCATTTTTATTCTACAAAAAATAATTTTTCTTCATGACCCGAAGGAGGGTCGTCTTTATGCCATACGTTAATTCCAACTATAAATCTCTGACTATTTTCACCACTTGGAGTAGTACCATGTAATATGCGTCCTGCATCAAAAAATATAACCCTGTTGGGCCTATAGGTAATAACGTCTCTTTTACCGGTTGGTTTATAGTATTTTTTTAAATGAGTCATCGTATGTGGATCTTCTTCTGTGGTTGATAATAGATATTGTTTTACTATATCTACATCAACCCTACCGGGATGCACCTCTAAAACACCAGGATATACATTCTCGTTTACCTCAAAATGAGCGTAGTATACTGCCCCTATCATTGGGCATCTAAACTCACCATTTTTTTCATATACAAAGGTATCTTCGTCTAAATGCGTTGGGAGATATTGGCCTGGGTTGTAGGTTCTGGTCCAATATTCAAAACCAACTATCTCATCTAAATCGCAAGGTAAATTATCTTCCCATATAGCTTTGACTAGTCTTTTTTTTACTGTATCGCATGGGCTTCTCCACCAACCATCCCAAAACATCCAAGGAGAAAATACGGAAGCGCTATCATTGTGATAGATATTGCCACTTGCTAACTGTCTTGGGTTTTCTCCCATAGACGCAGGAAAAAAATTAGGATCGTCCTCTATATCTTTAAGAAGGACCGTGTCCTTGATGTAATCATCAATTATGATTATTGAATTTTGAGCTTTTTTAATTTTAGGATTTTGATATTCCATATTTACTCATAATAAAATTCATTTAAAGCAAGAGCTAATGGTGGGTTATTCTTATGCCAAACGTTAATGATCATTACTTGTCTTGTACCTGATAGCGCTGGAGTAGTATTGTGCATAACGTGTCCTACGTCAAAGATGATTAATCTATTGCCTTTATATGCTATTCTTTCTCTGTCCTCTATATCGGACACAAGGTTTCTTGTGTTTTCTTTTTCTAAAGCTTCACTTGTTCCGTCTAACAAGGCATTTTTGTGTATCTCTATATAGCCGCCATTTTTGTTTTCGCAGCCGTACAGTACACTTCCAGTGATTGGCCCAGTAAATATTTTGTCTCTTGCGTAAAGAAAAGTGTCTTCGTCTACGTGGGTCTGAAGATATTGGCCTGGATTGTATGTTCTGGTCCAGTATTCAAAACCCAAAATATCATCATGCTGATACGCTAAACGACTTCCCCAAATATTTTGTACTATTTGTTTTTTTAATGTATTAGCTGGACTTCTCCACCAACCATCCCAAAACATATAAGGAGCATAGCAGCTTGCTTGTTCATTATGATAGTTGTTAAGATCTGCAGCTATCTTATCTCCGTCACCCATCGATTCAGGATAGAAATCAGAATCTTCTAACGTCTTCAAATATAGGTCTTTGTCTAAAAAATCGTCTAATATAATCATTGTAGTTTTTCAAATCTTTTTAAATATTTTTGGTTATCAAATAACCAATATTCAAAATCTATATTAGACTCCCAAGGAGGAGTTGACAATTCGTACCTCTTTATCCAATATCCTTTTTTGCTAAATTTTTCAGCAGCTGCTAAAGATCTTGTGTTTGATTTCATTATCCATGCGCCTGTTTGATAAAAACCTTTTTCACAGCTTTTTTCTGCGTAAGTTTTAGTCATAAAACTAGACAATTGGCTACCCCAAGAAGATTTTTCTATAAACAAATAAACATTGGGTGTGGTGCAATGCTCATGGCATTCGTGATTTATTTCTAGAAAATTACATAAATCGTGGTCATTAGCCAAGTAAAAAACGCCAGTATTATTAAAAGAATCTTTTACATAGAAAGCTACAGACATTATTTTTATAAACTCAATCCACCACGGAATTGATCTTGCTTGCAACTTTGTTATTATTTGCTCTTGTGTATAGCCTGCTTTAGCAGCTATGACTGGCCATGAGCTAGACCATACAGACGAAAGTACAGCTGCATGTTCGTGGCATGGTGTTATGATTATTGTTTGTAGGTTTTCTTGTACTACCTGCAAGTTTTCCATAATTAAATTTATGAATTTAGTTTTTAAATACTACCGTAAATCCAACTCCTGTAGGTATATGGTAGCACTTAGAGCTAGGTAAAGCAAGTACTTCATCGACAATATTATACATCGGGTTAATACTTGTTGATGAATACAGTAGATTAAAATCATTAGATTCTGTGAGAATCAATGTACCACCAGAAGGAAGTGCATTAAACAAATCAGTAATCAAATTAGGATTTGTAGATTCTGGGACTCTCGAAGCATATAGAACTATTGTGTCTACACCTTCTGGTACTATCCCATTTGTTATGTCTAATGGATCTACAACATTAAGTGGGGTTTCCGAGTTAAGCCAATTATTTTCTGACCTATATAGATCTTCGTCTATTGGCACATAAACAGGACAGTCTAACAAGGAAGCCAAATAATTATGTGGGCTTAAAAGAAAATTACATCTAGTAAAAAGTACCCCTGATGGATTCTTTAGCTTTAGTATCATTTCTAGCTGCATTGCGTTAAACTTTATGGTATTCTGAATTTCTGTAAAGCCATTAGCTATTAGATCATATACATAAAATGGACCTGGCCAAGTACCTATACTTGCAGTCGATCTATCGGCCCCTAAACCTATTTCATTAGACAATACAGAAGAAGACATATCTACTAAGTCTTGATCGGAAATAATTTCATTATAATGAGTATTGCTATAATCCACAGATTGAGCCATCGTGGCGTATGTGTCTATTTTGGCCATTATTAACTTCTTTCTTTAATCAGTTTATAAAAATAAAAATTTTCTCTACACGATGCAAGCATCGACGACCTAGTATTTATTATTGCTCTAGTGACATTTGGTTCCGACCCTGCCAAAACTGGATAAGCCTCTTCTACTATTGTGGCAATTTCCTCTATTGTTATCGAGTCAATTCTGCTTTCGTTAATGCCAAGATTCATGAAAAGAGAAGCCAGGTTACTTTCTATTGATGCTAAATGAGTTTGTTTGTTATATTTCATGTTTATCTTTCTTCGATATTTGTACTAAAAATATCGGCTCCAGTTTTGATTTCATCCCAAGCACAGATGTACGCATTACTAAGGATGTCTACATTGTTTTCTCTTGTGGCGTTTTCTAGTGCCGCTTGACTGCTTTTATCATTTAACAATCTTTCTTGTTTAAGATTATCTCTTTGTGATTGAGTAAGATCCATATGTTGTTCCCATATAACATTGCTGTTTAGCTTTGATGACCAGCCAGAATCTATATATGATGAGTCTAAAGTTATTTTAGCCATTATAATTATAATCCTTTTAATGTGTTAAGTTCTTCAATAAGATTATAGGCAACTACCGAAGGAGCGTACTTTAACCCTATTAAGTTAAAGCCAAAATCACTACCAGTTCCCATGGCGATCTCTTCTTCTGTAGGAAGAGTTATATTTTCACCTGGCTGGATACTGTCCGGATCTATGCCCAAGCTCAGCAGGATGCCATACAGCACCTTCTCCTTAGCTAGTATTGCTTGTTCTTTTGCTTTATCTTTTTGTGCTTGAGATATATTAAACATTAAACTCCTTAAGTTTTTTAATACATAGCCTTGCGCTATTAACGTACATTGCCATAGTGGCGTGGAGACCGACTAAAGTATTTACGGATGTCTTTATATCGTCACTCCCAATTGCCTCATCTTTCAAAGTCCAAGCTTTAGTTTCTGTATTATAAACTCTATCTTTAAAAAACTGAAAATCAATTTCTGGAATAAACGAATCTAAAATAAAATCTTCAAAAATCTCTGGATGTCTTGATTTTAATCCATCCACTTTTTTTAAGGCTTCTTCTTTTCTTTCCTTAATCTGTTTGATTTTTTCATTTTTGCTAATTAAAAACATTGTTTCTCCACGTTTCGCCCATTGAGTTCTATATGACTTCTATAGTAACAATAAAGGTAACAACTTAACACTATCTAGGCTCATTAAAAGTAGGCAACCCGGAAAAGGATGGACCAATACTATCTCCATTTGCATCCAAGCCTGTTCTTATGCCCTTTGTCCAAGTCCAAGGTTCTTCTCTATTCTTTTTCATCTTTGCGTCACCATAAGCTGCACGGGCGTTCATTAAATCTGGTTTATCCCAAAGGTTCTCTACTTTAAACTCAACCGATTCAAGAAGATCACTTTTAAAAATATTAAAGAACATAAAGGGCGTGCCCGCTTCAAATGTAACTGGTTCATTAATTTTATTAATAGCCCAATTCATTTGGAATTCATCTGGCCACCAACTGCTTGGTATAATTGCACTAAGAGGAGATGCTCCGTCAACCATATAGTTTGGCGACCCACCAATCCAAGTATCGTAACCCTTTTCAGTGCCAAATGCCCAACCAACAGAGAAAGAAACCATGCCTATAATTCCGCCATATACAAATGTTCTACCCATATATTCTTCACCGCTAAGAATCTTTACATTATTGTTTCCGCCCTCCCACTGGACTACTACGTCTTGGGGGAGTATTAGCTCCCATCCATGTACGTTGGCTGCAGTCATAGGGAGACATTGATACGCGTGCTTTTTGTATGTGTTATCCATCCAATCTCTTTTAATCCTAGATTGAACTATCTGTGGCGGATTTTGATGGGTTTTTGTTAAAGTGATTATAGTCATGAAGGGTGCTTTATTATAGGGCTTTCATTTGAGCCTTTTGCTATAATATTATTTTGTTTAATTTGTTCAATCTTTTCTGGAGAATATTTTTTTTCTGGAGTGTTAGAACCGTATTCTACGTTCTTATGATTAGCATCATTATAGTCGAACATTGTTACAGCGGAATACTTAACGCCGGCAGTTACTTTGAGCGAAGCATGCGCGAAAATATATGTGGACGGAAATAAAACTATATCTCCTTTTTCTGGTTTATAGGTAATATCTAGATAAGGAAACCACAATTCCCCACCTTCATAGTCATCATTCATGTACATCACCGATGACAGTGTGCATGTGTAGGAAAAGCCGTGATCCGAATGAACAGAGAAATGCTGTCCGGGTTGATACCTTATAAAATTTATAGCTTCCATAAATTCCATTTTAAAATTATAACGAGATTCGTAATGATTTAAGCACTGGGTAAGGCACCCGTTTATATCATCATAAACAGCTTTGACATCTTTAAATTTATCTGTTAAATAAGGCCAATGTGCGGGACTAATTTTTAAATCAACACAATCCCTATACTCTGGCATTCTTACATTGTGACCAACCATAGCTTCTGACCATTTGAATAACTCATCTGAACTATTGCCTATCGCAGCTTCTAGTCTTTCTGCAAGATTGAGTGAATCTGGTATGGCTTTTTTGTATAAGTGAAATCCTAGTTTTGGATCGCCAACATGATAATATTCCATTATTCTCCTAAATTTTGACTTTAAATATCAACAAGTGATATACTATACCACAACCAGCAAGACGCTTACAAGACGAATAATATATTTAGACCAATGATCTGAGGCACTGAGAATGGAAATGGATAATACGAACTCACTTATATCGCCTGGATATTTTGGCAATTCTCCAGATAATATTTTGATATTAAAAAATTTTGTTGAACTTCAGGATTTAAAAAAAATTCAAGAATTTGTTCCAACTATTAACCAATGGATGGATGCTGGAGAGAATACTTATGATGACAATGGAACTTGCACGTATGATGCTTCTTATTGGCAAAACCGTCAATGTAGTGGAGAAATATTGTCTAAAATAAACTTAGAGATATATAATATAGTTGATAAATATATCCTTAAGATGAAATATGTACTTGAAGATAATTTTAATGTCAAGCTTTCTGCCAGACCACCAGTGATAATAAGATGGTTTCCGGGCTTAGAGCAAAGACCCCATGCTGACAAACAACAGAATGATGGATCACCAAACCCATTTCCCACTTATGATATCAACTCA
>Ga0049085_10000115_pt1 | contig 33337 bp, 37 predicted proteins | sample GreLakmeSU08MSRF_FD_66721 | JGI IMG/M metagenome (GOLD analysis project Ga0049085, IMG submission 66721) | Freshwater lentic microbial communities from great Laurentian Lakes, MI, USA - Great Lakes metaG SU08MSRF | ecosystem: Environmental > Aquatic > Freshwater > Lake | place: Great Lakes... | reverse complement strand
GCCTCCCAGCCGGTCTTCTTGGCGCCGCCAGCCGGAGCGGAGGTGCCGGCGTCGTCGCCGACCCACTTGTCGAGGGCCTCCCAGCCGGTGGTCTTGGCGCCGCCTGCCGGAGCGGGGGTGCCGGCGTCATCACCGACCCACTTGTCGAGGGCCTCCCAACCGGTCTTCTTGGTGCTCATTTTTTACCTCTTCAGGACGTCATGTTGGGACTGCAATCGCGCCGCGATGGGCGACGGTTAGCAGCATACGTTACGAAGCGTTTCCGCGTGCAAAACGCGTGGCCGAGTCTGCAGCCTCTACCAATGCGCGGTATGACGACAGGCGCACCGGGTCGATCTCGACCTCGGCCGCGCACCCGGCATCTCCCATGTGGCGGCAACTGCGAAACCGGCAGCGCGGCGCACATTCGACGATGTCCGGGAACCCCGCAGCAATATCGCCGTACTCCATGGGCGGCAGCCAGAACGCACGCACTCCTGCGGTATCGATGACCGCCCCGCCCCCCGGCAGTGGGATGAGTCTGGGGTCGGTCGTAGTGTGCCTGCCACTCCTCAGGCGTTCGGACACCTCGCCCGTGGCGCGCGCCACGCCGGTGAGCGCAGTGGTGAGCGTGGACTTGCCGACGCCCGACAGTCCGGCGAATACCGCAAGGCGCCCGTCGATGAGATCACGCACCTGCTCAACCATCACCGCATCGAGAGACGACCCCATGATCACGGGGTGCCCGGCCGCCCGCTGACGGCCCACGACCTCGTCAACCATCTCCCGACTGTGCGGCAGGTCGATCTTGGTGAGGACCACCGCGAACTCGAGACCGCCTGCCACCGCCGCCACGGCGTAGCTGTCGAGAAGCCGCGGGTGCAGCGCGGGCTCAACCACCGCGGCAATCACCACGAGCAGGTCGGCATTGGCCACCACTGTGCGCACCCGGCCGCCGCTGCCGATGCGCTCGAGCACCGTGCGACGCGGCAGGATCTCGCGCACGATCCCTTGGGTGCCGGAATCGTCAATACGCACGCGATCGCCGGCCACCGGTGGGCCTCCGGGAAGCTTGGGCGCCAGACGCACCTCGCGGGCCCCCGACTCCTCCGCGACATCGGCAAATGGGCCGGCGACGCGCAGGACGAGGGGCGCCTCAGGGGTCAGAGGGCGAGCAGTTCCCGTGCGGTGAACAGGGCGTGGAGAGGGGCGCCACCAAGCTCGGCTTCCACCTTGGCGCGGCCCTCATCCTCCTCGCGATCGATCACCACGAGGGCAGACACCACCTCGGCACCGGCCGCACGAACGCGTTCGATGGCTGTGAGCATGGATCCACCGCTGGTGAGCACGTCGTCCACGATGGCCACCGGGGTGCCCTCCTCCACAAACGGCCCCTCAATCCAGTGCTGCAGGCCGTGCTTCTTGGCCTCCTTGCGCACGAAGAAGCCGGTCCAACGGGTGCCGTCCGCAAATGCGGCAGCGCTCACCGCACACACCAGCGGGTCGGCGCCCAGCGTGAGACCACCCACGGCCTGGGGGTTGGATGCAGCGAGCACCGGGTACGACAGGCGACCCGACAGGTACGCGCCCTCAGGATCGAGCAGCACCTGCCGCACGTCCACGTAATAGTCGGAGCGCCGCCCCGACGAGAGGACCACAGACTCCCTGAACAGGGCCCGCTCGGACAGAAGGGTGGCCAGTCGCTGGCGCTCGTCGTCATTGCTCATATGGGCCACGCTACCAACCACCCGTACGGGACGGCCGTCATGGACCGTGCCGAAGGGGTGACGTCGCAGCACCGAAGCCCCTACCCTTACCCGGTCACGCGAACTATCCGGAAGGTACTGCCGGTGCAGGTTTCACCCGAGCCCACGCCAAACCCGAACGCCATCAAGTTCACGCTCGACCGTCCGTCCACGGACGGCGGTGCGGAGACGTTCAAGGAGGGCGCCGATCCTGCGGCCTCACCGCTCGGTGCCGGCATCTTTGCGCTGGGCGACGTGACCAACGTGTTCGCCACCGCGAACTTCGTGAGTGTCACCAAAACCGACACGGCCGACTGGAACGATCTCGGCCCCAAGGTCGTCCAGACGATTGAGGCCCACTTCGGTGAGGCCGCCTCGTGAACACCGCGAGCGGCGTCTTCTTCACATGGTTCCTCGGGCTGATATTCGTGGCCGGCGGCGTCGTGTTCATGGTGTTCCTCGAGGGGAACAACCTGCTGTTCGGGCTGCCATACCTCGTTATGGGCGTACTGCTCTGTTACGGCGCCTGGCGCCTGCAGGTGAGTGTCAAGAAGAAGGCAGCAGCGGCGCGCGCCGGGTCAGGAGAGCCTCCTCCCGCCACCTAGTTGTCGTGCGCACAAACCCTGTGAGCACCTGAGGAGCGAGAGCGGGCAAGGCCGTGTCACAGATGTGCCCGCCCAAAGCGTGCACATCTGTGACGGTGACTGACCCCCACCGGGGTCTGACCCCACCCGGGGACTGACCCCGAGCATGGACGTGCGCGCGATGGGCGCATCTGTGCTCCTCTGTGACGGTGACTGACCCCCACCAAGGACTGATTTCACCACGAAACAGACCTACTGCCGGGGCGTACACAGGGCGTGCACATCTGTGACGGTGACTGACCCCCACCGGGGTCTGACCCCCACCGGGGTCTGACCCCAGTGGGGGTCTGACCCCGGGTTAGTGCCGGATTAGCGCCCCGGCCTCGTTGGTACGGCTCACTTCCATTCTTCCGTCAAGCCGCTCGCGATCAGGCGATACCTGGCATTGCTGCCAGCACCTCGGTGGCGCGTGCGAGCTCGCCTTCATCAACCGCGAGGTCCTGCATATTTCCGGAGAGGAAGTCGGCGTAGGCCGCCATGTCAAAGTGGCCGTGGCCGCACAGGTTGAAGAGGATTGTCTTCTCCACTCCCTCCTCGCGTGCGCGCTCAACCTCAACAACCACCTGGCGGATGGCGTGTGAGGGCTCCGGGGCCGGGATGATGCCCTCGAGACGGGCGAAGCGGACGGCTTCGGCGAAGCACTCCACCTGGCCGTGCGAGGTGGCCTCTACCAAACCCGTGTGCACCACGTGACTCACCAGCGGCGCCATACCGTGGTACCGCAGGCCACCGGAATGGATAGACGGTGGAATGAAGTCATGCCCCAGCGAGTGCATCGGAAGCAACGGTGTGGTCTGCGCCGTGTCACCGAAGTCGTAGCCGTACGTACCGCGTGTGAGCGTGGGGCACGAGGCGGGCTCCACCGCAACGATGCGGATGTCCTTGCCGGCGATCTTGTCCTGCAGGAACGGGAAGGCCAGGCCTGCGAAGTTGGAGCCACCACCCACACATCCGACGACCACGTCGGGGTAGGCGCCGGCCATCTCCATCTGCTCCTTCGCCTCTTGACCGACCACGGTCTGGTGAAGCAGCACGTGGTTGAGCACCGACCCGAGGGCGTAGTTGGTGTCGTCGTTCATCGCGGCCTGCTCAACGGCCTCGCTGATTGCGATACCCAGGGATCCCGGTGAGTCGGGGTGCTCGGCCAGAATCGCGCGCCCGGCGTTGGTCTCTTCCGACGGGCTGGCCACGCACTCGCCACCCCAGGTCTCCATCATCATGCGGCGGTATGGCTTGGAGTCGTACGACACCCGCACCATGAAAACCTTGCACTCGATGTCAAACAGGTTGCAGGCGAATGAGAGCGACGAACCCCACTGGCCTGCGCCGGTCTCGGTGGTGAGACGCTTGATTCCGGCCTGGGCGTTGTAATACGCCTGCGGCACGGAGGTGTTGGGCTTGTGCGATCCGGCTGGCGATACACCCTCGTACTTGTAGAAGATCTTGCAGGTGGTGCCGAGGGCCTTCTCGAGGCCCAGTGCCCGGTACATGGGCGTGGGGCGCCACATGGCGTAGATCTCGCGCACGGGATCGGGGATTGCGATGTAGCGGTCCGTCGATACCTCTTGCTCGATGAGCGACATCGGGAAGATCCCGGCGAGCGCCTCGGGGCCGAGCGGCTGGCCCGTGCCGGGATTGAGCGGTGGTGGTGGCATCGACGGCAGGTCCGCCGCGAGGTTGTACCAACGAGCCGGAATGCGGTCCTCCGGGAGGAGGTAGCGATGCTGGGCCATGTATGCCTTCCTAGAGTCGAAGTGCGGGGTTCGGCCCGGTGATCTTACGCCGGGGTGGGCCCCGGGGCGACCTCGCCTACCTGAATCGGATGCGCAGGGTGGCGTCGCGCGTGGTGGACCCGCTGGAGTTGCGGACGGTCACCGAGTAGCGCAACTGATAGTCGCCGGGGCTCTCAGATTTGGGCACTCGAATGGGTCCGGAGGCGAAAAGGCGTCCCGGATCGGCCAGGGCGGGCGGGGGCGCGATCTGCTGGAGGATGTCGCCGTAGGGGGACAGGAACATTCCGGTGCGCGTCACCCGTACCCCGTGGCGACTGCCCACGCGGTAGTCCAGGCGATAGGCGTAGGCCACCCCACGCGTGAGGGGCTGCGCCACCGGAGTGCGGCCATTTGCGGTGACCACCCGCAGCGCTGTGAGCCGCAGCACCGGTGCGGCCGATGCCGTCGCGGCGCCAGCGATGGTGAGTGCCAGCACGAGGGCGACAACGCGCCTCATGTGCGCCCCGTCGGCAGGTGCAGCGCAAACCGACTGCCGGTGCCGGGCTCGCTCTCCACCTCAAGCCGCGCACCGAGCAACTCGGCGAGGGCAGCAACGATTGCCAGGCCGAGGCCCGTGCCACCGGAGTCGCGGTCGCGCGCGGCATCCACCCGGTACATGCGATCGAAGATATGCGGGAGGTGCTCGGCAGCAATTCCCACACCGGTATCGGTGACCGATACCACGGCCTCGTCGCCCTCCATGGATACCGCCACCCGAATCGTTCCCCCTGCTGGCGTGGCACGAAGCGCATTGGTGATGAGGTTGCCGAGAATCGTCTCCACCTGAGTGGGGTCTGTCAGAACCGTCACGGCACTCTGGGTGACGTCGGGGCCCCGCAACAGCACTCCCCGCTCCGCAGCGGCGGCGTCGAGACGTGCGGCGGCGTCGCGTGCCAGATCCACCACATCCGTGGCGTCGCGTACGGGCTCGGCATCGAGTGCGGTCAGGGTGAGCGCCTGCAGATCCGCCACGAGGCGCGCGAGGCGCTGGGACTCCTCGTGGATGATCTCAGCGGCCTCGAGACGCGACTCATCGGTGCGGATGGTCCCGTCGACCATCGCCTGCGCAAATCCGTCGATCGCAGTGACGGGGGTACGCAACTCGTGGGCCACGTCGGCGAGGAACAATCGCTGACGACGGTCGGCATCAGCCAGTTGCTCGGTCATGGTGTTGAGCGAGGTGGCCACGCGTACCAGCTCGTCGTCCTGCACCTCCACCCGTGCCTCCAGATCGCCCGCCGCCACCGCCTCGGCCTGATTGGCCAGGGCCGTGGCCTCGCGTCTGAGGCGTCGCGAGGCGAGCCCCGCGAGCCACCAGCCCATACCGCCGATCGCCATGATGAATGCGATGACGGTGAGGGGAACCGCCCACTCACCGAGCACCCCGGCATCGGCCTCACGCTGAAGAATCACCTCGATATCACCGGCCTCTGCGGTGGCCTGCGCATCGAGCACCTTCACCGGGCCGTTCCAGAAGAGGACCGTGCCGCCCTGAAGCACCTGTACCGAGGTACCCGGCAGAAGGCCGCTGGCCCGGGCCACACCCGGGTAGCCACTGCGCTGCGCCACCCGCACCAGCTCCGTGGCCTGTTGCTGCAGGTTGGCCTCCACCGCGCGCTGCACTCGCGCACCAACAAATACGTTGAGCACCAGTTGCACCCCGATGACCGCGACCACCAGCGTGGCCACGATGGCCAGTGCGATGCGCCCCCGGTACGTCGCGGGCGCGAGCGCGCTCAGCCGCTCGCCCAGCCTCACGACGATGGCCCCACCGGGTCGAGTCGGTACCCCACCCCGCGCACGGCCACCACACCGATGTCGGCACCAATCTTGCGGCGCAAATTGGCCACGTGCACGTCAACCGTCTTCCCGCCCACGCCGCTCTGGTATCCCCACACGCGCTCGAGCAGGCGCTCGCGGGTAAAGACCACGTTGGGGTGCGCGGCAAGTTCGGCAAGCAGGTCGAACTCGAGCCGGGTCAGGTCAACCTGCGTGCCATTTACCCGACATGTGCGACTGATCGGATCGAGTTCGGCCTCGCCGGCGCGCAACGGGCCGCCGTCATCGGGATCGCCATGCACGCGTCGCAGCACGGCCTTCACGCGGGCGGCCACCTCACGCCCCGAGAATGGCTTGGTCACGTAGTCGTCCGCGCCCATCTCGAGTCCGGTGATGCGATCGATCTCGTCGGCGCGGGCAGTGAGCATGATGATTGGCAGCTGGCCGTGATCGGTACGGATGCGCCGGCATGTCTCCAGCCCATCCATCTCGGGCATCATCATGTCGAGCACCACCAGGTCGATGCCACCGGCCCGAAGTTGGTCGAGTGCCTCAACGCCATTGGTCGCCTCAGCCACCGTGTACCCCGAGTCCTCGAGGTATGTGCGCAGCAACTTGCGCAGCGATCGCTCGTCGTCCACCACCAGGATGTGCCCGCCGGTTCCCATGGGGCGATCGTAGCCGCGGCGTCGGGTTGCATCACGGGGTGTCCACGCCTAGCGTTCCCCGGCCGGGCGAGATAGCTCAGCTGGTAGAGCACACGACTGAAAATCGTGGTGTCCCCGGTTCGAGTCCGGGTCTCGCCATCCGTACGCCGCGTTCCCGCAGTGGGGGCGCGGCGTACGTCGTTTTGCACCTGCGCCAGATTCCGACGCGGGGGGCGTCTGCGACCATGTACCCGTGGACCTCTCAATCGTCATCCCGGCGTACAACGAGGAGCGGCGGCTCACGCTGACTCTTGATGGCTGGCATGCGTGGCTCGATACCTTTGGTGGCACGGCCGAGGTCATCGTGTCCGACGACGGCAGCACCGATGGCACCGCGCTGCTGGTCGAGCGCCACGCGGCCATTGACCCGCGCATCAGGCTGAACCGGCTTCAGGTCAACGCAGGCAAAGGTGCGGCCGTGCGGGCGGGAATGCTGGCTGCCACAGGTGATTACCGGTTCTACGTGGATGCCGACATGAACATCGACCCGTTCCATGTGACACCGGCGCTGGCGCTGATGGAGCGCGTGGCCGATGTCGTGGCGGGCAAGCGCAGCCTGGCCGAGTACGCCGGCTCCGAGAAGAGCACATCGCGCATGGCGGCCGGGGCGGCCGTGCAGGTGGCCCGGCGCCTTCTGGTACTCCCGGTCATCAGCGATACCCAGGCCGGGTTCAAAGGATTTCGTGCCGACTGGGCCGAGCGCATATTCGCGAAGGCCCTCGTCGACTCATTCGCGTTTGACATCGAGGTGCTGTTTCTCGCCCGGCGCCTGGGTGCCCGCATTGCCGAGATGCCGGTATCGGTGGAGTTCCGCGACGAATCCACGTTCGATGTCTCCAAGCATCTGCCCCCATTTCTTCAGGACATCTCTCGCATCAGGCTGAACGCCTGGCGGGGCCGCTACGACTGACGCGCAATGGCGACGACCTCACCAGCCGTCGCCTGCACCCGCTCCTCGGCACTGCCCCCGTTCACGGCCAGCGACACCAGGCCATGGCTGTCCACGTAGGCCAGCAGGCCGCCCCGAGGCACGTCGGCAAATGTGCGCCCCAACGTGCCCCGGCTGCGCAGAGCGGTACTGATGGCCCAGATGCGGTCGCCCACCACCAGCCCCGCCGCCATCAGGTGCTCCCAGGTGGCCCAAAGGGCAAGGTTCCCAAACCGGTCGACTCCCGCCACAAGAGCGTCCATCTGGCCATCGGTGGTGGTGGGCTCGGGCAGGTGCGGGCGCTCGATCGTGGTCAGGTCGACCTCGGGCCCGAGCGCGCTCAGTGGCACCCCACTCACTAGATGAGCAGCAGCCGGGGCAAAGATGTCGCGGCCGTGAAAGGTGGCCGAGACCGGTCGCCGCATGTGATCCTCGGAGGTGATCTCCACGGCGCGCACCGCCTGCAGGCGGTCGGCGGCCAGCCCCAGCAGCCCGTTGTCGGGGCCCACAACGACCCTGCCCCACTCGGTCTCCAAAGCGATGGCACGACGGGCGGTGCCCACCCCGGGATCCACCACAGCGATGGTCACCGAACCGCGGGGCATCACACGCACCAGCCGTTCCACAAGCACCGCACCCCAGCGGACATCACCCGCGGGCACGTCGTGCGCCAGATCAATGCGTGCGGCACTGGGCGCAATCGCGGCCGCCACCGCGTGGAGCGCCCCCACATGCTCAGTGTGCGGGCCGTAGTCGGTCAGAAACCCGAGCACGCGCCCACCGCCTCAGTTGCGACCGAGATCGACGAGCGCATCGATAATGCCGGGGATGTCGTGGTGTGCGGCCTCGGCGGCCACGACGAGTCCGGCGCTTCGCACCGTGTCGGAGGTCACGGGTCCGATCGACACCACGCGGGGGCCCGATGCCAGACGGGCGCGCTGGGCGTCGTCCAGCAGTGCCAGCGTGTTGGTCACCGTTGATGACGAGGTGAAGGTGATGATGTCCGCATCGAGTGCAGCCTCGATCACGTCATCAGCCGGGCGCACGGCGATGGTCTCATACACGGCAACATCGCTCACAGTGGCACCACGGGCGCGCAGGCCATCGGCAATGACGGGCCGTGCGTCGGCTGCACGTGCGATGAGCACCCGACGGCCCTCCACCGCGGTGGATGCCAGGGCCTCGAGTACTGCCTCACCCACAAACCGCTCGGGCACCACGTCGGCGCGGATGCCGTGTGCAGCCAGCGCGGCGGAGGTTGCGGTACCCACGGCCACGATGGTCTGATCGGCACGCAGCGACCGGGCATCGAGCCCGCGCTCGGTCATGCGCGCTGCCATCTGCTCCACCCCGTTGGCGCTGGTGAAGATAACGATGTCGTGTGCACCGATGTCGGCCAGTGCCGCGTCAAGCTCAGGTGACCCCTTGAGCGGCTCGATGCGGATGACAGGAAGCTGGATGACCCGGGCACCCATCAGATCGAGAGCGGCAGCCAGATCGCTGGCCTGGGCGCGGGCGCGGGTCACCACCACGGTCGTGCCGGCCAGAACCGGGCGACCGGCGGCGGCCAGGCCGGGCGCACGCGCCACCACGTCGCCAAATACGAGGATGGCCGGGTTGCCGAGCCCCTCCTCCTCCACGCGCTGGGGAAGGGTGCCGAGCGTGGCCACCACGGTGCGCTGGCGCGGGGTGGTACCCCACTGGATGGCGGCTGCGGGCTGGTCGGCGGGGCGGCCGGCGGCGATGAGACGCTCGGCGATGGCCGGCAGGCGGCCCATGCCCATGAGCACAACGAGGGTGTGCGGCAGCGCGGCCAGCGCATCCCAGTCGTTCTGCTCGGCATCCTTTGCCGGATCCTCGTGACCGGTCACCACCGTGAATCCGGTCGCCATGGCCCGGTAGGTCACCGGGATACCCGCTGCCGATGGCGCCCCGATGGCCGACGTGATGCCGGGCACCACGAGACAGGGCACACCCGCGGCCACCAGGGCTTCGGCCTCCTCGGCGCCACGACCGAACACAAATGGGTCGCCGCCCTTCAAGCGGGCCACCACGAGCCCCTGCCTGCCCAGTTCCACGCACAATGCCGTGGTGTCGTCCTGGGTCATGGCCACGCGGTCGGGGGCCTTGCCCACATCAACGAGCCGGGCGTCTGGGCGGCACAGGTGCATGAGTGCCTCTGTGCCGAGGCGGTCGTACAGCACAACGTCGGCCTTCATCAGTGCCGCGCGTCCACGTACCGTGATGAGGCCAGGATCGCCAGGGCCTGCGCCGATGAGGTACACGATGCCCCTGCTCATGCGCCCACCTCGTGTGCCGCACGCACACCCAGGGCCGCCGGATCGCCCACATCGCCCGTGAGGTCGGCGGTGCGGCCCGAGCCATCCCACCATGCGCGAATACGCAGCGACTCGCCGTCGCGAGTACACAGCGCTCCCGCCGGCACCGAACAGCCCCCACCCAGACGGGCAAGAAATGCGCGCTCGGCAACGAGGCAGGCCCGCGATGACGGGTCGTCGAGCACGGCGCAGGCGTCACGTATGGCCTGGTCGTCCACCCGGCCCTCAATCGCCACGATGCCCTGACCTGCCGCGGGCACACACACATCGAGCGGCAGCGCCGTGGCATCGGCCCGGGTAATGCCCAGGCGTGCCAGACCAGCCGCAGCCAGCACCAGGGCATCAACCTCGCCGGCATCCAACTTGCCAAGACGGGTATCCACGTTGCCGCGCACCTCCACCACCTGCAGATCGGGGCGCACCGCCAGTACCTGCGCACGGCGGCGCGGGCTGGTGGTGCCCACCCGCGCACCGAGTGCAAGCGCGGCAAGCCCTCCTGGCTCACCCACCAGCACGTCGCCCGGGTCTTCGCGGGGCGGTGTGGCCAGCACGACGAGCCCGGGGGGCAGGTCGCCCGGCAGGTCCTTGGCCGAGTGCACGGCAATGTCGGCGCGGCCATCAAGCAGCGCCTCTTCCAGCTCCTTCACGAACATGCCCTTTACGTCGGCACCGGGCTGGCCGGGTGAGCCAGCGAGGCTCCACTGGTCGCCCGTCGTCGTCAGCTCGAGCAATGCCACCTCATGCCCATGGGCCTCAAGCGACGACGCCACCGCACGCGACTGCGCGAGCGCAAGAGCAGAGCGCCGCGTGGCCACGGTGATGCGCATCAGAGGCGTCAGCCCAGGTGGCGGGATGACGACGCCTGCGGCGCCTCAGAGCCATCGCCAGCCGGCGGGTGATCCGGGAGATCCAGCCCAAACAGGTAGCGCAGGGAGTCGATATGCCTGAGGCCATCCTGTGATCCAGCGGCTTCTCTCGCGCGCACGGTGGGCTCGTGCAGCAACTTGTTGAGCATGGCCCGCGTGACGGCATCCAAACGCGCGTGCTCCGCCTCGCTGAGGGGCTCGTCGCCCCGGGCCACCCGGGCGATCTCGCCTTGGCGCACTGCCTCGGCCATCTCGCGAAGAGATGTAATGACCGGCGTCACCGCGAGGCCGGTACGCCACTCGGCGTAACGCTCCACCTCCTCGCCCACGATCACCTCGGCGCGGTGCGCATGCTCCTGGCGCTCGTCGCGGTGCTGCGCCACCACTCGTTCCAGGTCGTCAATGTCAAACAGCACAGCGCCGTGCACGGCCGACGCGGCAGCCTCGACATCGCGCGGCACGGCGATATCAATAAGCACAATTGGGCGTGTGGGGCGGTCGGCAAGTGCGGCGGTGATGTTGTCGGCAGAGATCACCGGGTGCGGGGCGTCGGTCGAGCACACCACCACATCGGCCTCGGCCAGTTCGTGGGCCAGGCGGTCGAAGCCGAGGCCCATTCCGCCAAGGCGCTCGGCAATCTCACGTGCCGTGCCAACCGTGCGGTTGATGACCACCAGCTCGCCCAGCCCACGCTCCATGAGCGCGCGCGCAGTGACCTCGGCCATTCTGCCGCCACCCACCACCAGCCCACGGCACCCCCCGATGTCGGGCAGGGCTTCGCGGGCGAGGTCGGCAGCAACGGTGGAGATCGACACGGGCCGCACCGCAACTTTGGTCTCGGTGCGCACGCGCTTGCCGGCCTCGAGTGCCTGGCGGAAGAGTCGGTCGAGCAGCACGCCCGTGGCGTCCTCGTCGATGGCCGACTCCCAGGCACCGCGCACCTGCCCCTGGATCTCACTCTCGCCCACCACCATCGAGTCGAGGCTCGATGACACGCGCAGCAGGTGGGCCACGGCCCGGTCGTCAACCAGCGCGTAGCGCGCGCAATCGAACTCCGACCGGGTCATGGTGCTGTTCTCTACCAACGCCTCGCAGATGGCCTCTTCGGCCGCGCTGGCATCGAGTGCATGCACGTAGGCCTCGGTGCGATTGCACGTGGAGATAACAACAGCCTCGGCAATGTCTGGGTGGCGGACCAACTGATGCACGAGCGTGCGCGTGGTGGCATCAGTGAGCGCAATCTTCTCGCGCTGCTCAACCGGTGCGGTCTTGTGGGAGATACCCACGGCGACGATGCGCGACATCAGGCGGCCTCGCTCACCGGTTGCAGGCCGAGCATCTCGCGTACCTCGGTGCGGCATGCGCCGGGCCCCGCGTCGGCGATTCGGTCCACCACGCCGGAATCGATAAGCGCCTCCACCGCGGCGCGGCGGTCGGCGATAACCGGACGAGCCGCGATGAGGTCATCGCGGCTTTCGGCCAGCAGGTCGATAAGTCCCGCCCATCCCGGCCCAAAGCGATCTTCGAGGTCCTCGCGGATACGTCGTGACACCACGGGGCTTGCCCCGCCAGTGGTGATTGCGATGGCCAAATCACCACTGCGCATGAGTGCGGGAATCACGGCTGTGGACCCAGCAGGGTCGTCTGCCACGTTCACTTCGGCACCCGCCGCGCGTGCGGCGTCGCGTACCCGGCGGTTCACCGCCGCATCGTCGGTGGCGGCAACCACCAGCACGGCACCGTCGAGGTCGCCATCTTCGTAACGGCGGGCGCGGTGGTCGGCCACGGTGGAATCGGCGACCAGACGCTGAAGCCCGGGCGAGAGCTCGGGGCTCACCACACGAACTGACGCACCATGGGCTGCCAGCTTGGCAGCGCGTTCCGTGGCCACCGCTCCCCCACCCACCACAACGACGAGGCGATCAGTCAGGTCGAGAAACACGGGGAACAGCGGGCGGGCCATCAGCCGTCATCCCCCTCGGGGGTGTCGGATTCGGCGGCCTTGCGATCAAGCATGCGGGTAATGGCCTCCACCTGCCGGCCCACCCGTGCGGTACGCGCTCCCAGCATCACCACGTAGGCGAGGACCAGAAACCAGATAACCGCATATGCAGCCACCACGTACTGGTTTCCACCGGTCATGACGACTCCAGACGCAAGGTGAGGGCACGCAGTGCGCGCTCCGTGCGACGGCCCACCAGCTCAACCTCGAGCAGTGCGATAAAGAGCGCCAGCATCGCGGCCAGCGAGATGAGGAACCAGATGAGCATCGAATTCGGCATGTTGGCACCCCCGCTCGTGAACACGACCGGGTGCACGAACGATTGGGCAACTCGTACCGAATAGAACGACAGCGGAACGGACACGAAGCCCACGACGGCGTAGATGGCCGAAAACCGCAGGCGGCGGTCATCATCTACCGAGGATCGCAGCACGAAGTACGCGGCGTAGATGAGCACCACGATGAGGTAGGTCACAAGCCGCGGATCGGCCCACACCCACCAGGTGCCCCACGAGGCCTTGGCCCAGATGGACCCGGTGATGATCACAAGCACTGAGAAGAGGATCCCGATGCGGACCGCGGTCACGCTCACGTCATCCCAGCGCAGTTTGCGGGTGCGCAGGAACAGGATCCCGGCCACGCAGGCCACGGCGAATGCCACCAGCGACACCAGCGCGATTGCCACGTGGAAGTAGAAGATGCGCTGGATCGCGCCCTGGTCGGCGTCCTCGGGGGCGACGAGGAACACGCCCACACTTGCCACCGTGACCAGCACCGTGGCGATGACACCCCAAATGAGCGCCGCGCGGGCACCGATCACACGCCGGGAGGCGTGATCAGTCGTCGAAGACGGCATCGTAGGTGGCGATACAGACAAGGAGAAACAGTATGGCGTAGCCCACGAGGAAGAGGCAGTACCCTCGGTACTCGCTCATGTCATGTGGCCCTCCGACCACGGCATGCGTGGCGCCGGCGCCGGCGATGATCACGGGCACGAGTGCGGGGAGAAAGAGCACCGGCAGAATGAGATCGCGGGCGCGGGTAAACAGGGCGAGCCCCGAGAACAACGTGCCCGAGAGGGCGATGCACACGTTGGCTATGAGTGCCACCAGCGCGATCCAGCCGATGGAGTCCCAGTACGGCCCCTTCACGAAGAAGATGCCCACCACGGGGATGACCACCAGTTCGGTGATGGTCATGTAGATGACGATGGCAATCGCCTTGGCCGCCAGCAGCACAATGCGCGGCACCGGCGACACCAGGATGCCGTCGAGCACCCGCTGCTCGCGCTCAGCCACGTACGAGCGGCCCACGCCCAGCACGGCGGTAAACGCGAGGGTCACCCACATGAGCCCTCCGGTGAACCGCGTGAGGTCGTCGTCGCGCGTGCCGAACCCAAACTGCATGATGGTGAGAGTGACGATGGCGAACAGCACCATGGCCACCACGGTCTCCTTGGTGCGAAGCTCCAGACGCAGGTCCTTGCGGATGAGTCCGGCGAGCTGACGCGTCCACCGCGGTCGGTTCACGGCTGTGCTCATGCGATGCACTCTTCGTACCGGGCGCGCACCTGAGCCGGACCGCGACCGGCCACCGGCTCGTCCACCACGATGCGCCCGCGGCGCATCACCACCAGGCGATCGGCCACCGATGCGATGCGCTCCACCTCGTGCGTCACGATCACGGCCGCCCGGCCATCGGTGCGCATGGCGGCAAGCTCGGCATCGAGCAACGCCGCTCCAGCGGCATCGAGGCTTGCGTGGGGCTCGTCGAGCAGCACGAGCCGCGGCCCATGCAGCAGCATGCGGGCAAGGGCAAGCCGCTGCGCCATGCCGCGGCTGAGCACCCGCACCGGATCGTCGGCCCGTGCGATGAGGTCAACCCGGTCGAGCAGGTCATCAATGCGCCGGTTGGCATCCTGCACTCCAAAGAGGTCGGCATAAACCTGCAGGTTCTGCCGCGGGGAGAGGTCGAGGTATGCCAGGGGATCGTGCGCCAGATAGCCGATGCCGCACCGTGCCCGGCGCGCTCCACCGGGCAACTCCTCGCCCAGCACTGTGAGCGTGCCGGTGCCGGTACGCAGCAGCGTGGCCATCATGCGAAGCAGCGTGCTCTTGCCCGCGCCATTTGGACCCGCGATCGCCACCCGCTCGCCAGCGGCCACGTCCAGATGCACATCCGTCACGGCAGGGCGTTCGCCGTAGATGTGCCCCACCCCGCGGGCTGACACCAGATGTTCAGGCAACGGCCACCTCGGCGACGACGCCCACCAGAAACACCACCGACATCGCCATGTTGGCCGTGCCGAACGCGGCGTTGATACGTGCAGCGTCACCCGGGCGCACGTGCAGGTGCTCCCACGCGAGGATGACCGCGCAGGCGGCCACGGCGACGTAGTACGGCCAGGTCACTGATGCCGCTGCGCCGGCGAGCACCAGCAGTGCGACGGTCGCCACATGACAGCCTGCCGCGATGCGCAGCGCGCGTCGCTCGCCAAATCGCACCGGTACCGAGTGAACGCCCTCGCGCCGGTCGCTCTCCACGTCGAGGAGGGCGTAGACCACGTCGAACCCGCCGATCCACAGCGCCACGGCGAGCCACAGCAGCATGGGTGCAGAGGCGAACTGACCGGTGACCGCGATCCAGCCCCCGATGGGTGCGATACCGATGGAGATACCGAGGATGAGGTGACACGCCCACGTGAACCGCTTGGCGTACGGGTACGCCACGAACAGCGCCACCGGGATGGGCCAGAGCCACCATGTGATGGATGGCAGCTGCGATACCGCCACAAGCAGTGCAATCAGGCTTACCAGCGCGAATGCGCGCACCTGATTGGCCGTCAGGCGCCCTGCGGGGATGTGCCGGCCGGCCGTGCGCGGGTTACGGGCATCCATCTCCCTGTCCACCAGCCGGTTGAGCGCCATGGCCAGCGAGCGGGCGCCCACCATGGCCAGCAGGATCCAGGCCAGCACGCCGATGGGCGGCCATGCGTTCTGTGCCATCAGTGCACCGGCGAAGGCGAACGGAAGCGCAAACACCGTGTGCTGGAACCTGACGAGCCCGAGCAGCGCCGGGACGACCTGCGCCCCCGTGGCGCGGGGCGGAGCGGGCGTAGACATGGACATCAGGGCGATCCTATGCCGTGGGGCCGGTAATGCCCGCATAGCGGGCGCTCTGGCCGCTGACGACGCCCCAGAACTGATCGCCGTGATCGAAGTGCCACCACTCCTCCACATACGCGGTGAAGCCCTCATCGTGCATCGCCCAGAAGAGCAGGCGGCGGTTGGCGCGCGCCGGCATGTCGATGTCTTCAAGCGCTGCGGCACCGGCCTCGGGCACAAATGCATCGAAGGACGTGCCCAGATCCAGCGGCACTCCATCGGCGTCGGCGAGCGTCAGATCCACAGCCGCGCCCGTGAAGTGCGGTGGCGGTGCGTGGTGCGGAGGCCTCGGTGGCGTGACATACGTGCGGGCGGCATCCTCCAACTGCGCGCGCGTGAAGGTGGGGTACTGCCCCGCCAGGTCGCCGATGTAGGCCTCAAACAGCGCCGACTGGGTCTCGATACTGCGCCAGCCATCCCACACCAGCAGCATGAGGCCGTCTGGCAGCGACTGCGCCACACGACTCAGGCGCTCGGCCACACCCTGACGCAGCCAGCATCCGGGCAACGCGCCGGGCAAGCCCCATGCGAAGTACTGCGGGTCCTCAATAATGCGCCCGCCGATGTGCGCCACGGGCACGAGCGGCTCGTCAATGGGGTCGATCGGCACGTCCTGCCAACCGGCCGTGCGCGCAAGCCGGGGAATGGGACGGCTCGATCTGGGGTCGGATGCGCTCATGACAGGCCCCACTCTGCGGCCTGAATGCACGGGCCGGGGTCGGCCCCCTTCAGCACCGCGATCACCGGCGGCACACGCTCCGATGGCGGTGGCACCGTGGCCGGATCCTCCTCCGGGTGCACGGCGGCACGCATGTCGGTGCGAAGCGGCCCGGGGTTCACGCGTACCACCCGCACATCGCGACCCGCCCACTCCGCGCGCAGCACATCGGCGGCCACGTCCAGCATCCCCTTGGTCAATCCGTAGGCGCCTCGGCCCGGCTTGGACGCAGCGCCCGACGTGATGATCACCACGCCCGCTCCGCTCGCCATGAGCGGCAGAAGGCCGTGCATCAGGCGCAACTGGTGGGTGACATTCACAGTGATCGCGGCCTCGATGTCGGCGGGTGCGATATCCGCGATGGGGCCCCGGGCGCCCAGAATGGCCGCGCTCAGCACCACTCCCTCCAGGCGGGGGACCAACGTGGTGATGGCATCGGTGAGTGCGTCCACCGACGTGGCATCGCCCAGATTGAGCGCACAGCACTCCACGCCACCGGCCCCGAGTGCGCGACATGCCTCGGCAGTGGATGCCAGCCGACCGGTGTCGGTGGCCGTGATGATGAGGTACGCGCCCTCCGCGGCGAGCGCGCGGGCAATCGCCGCGCCGTAGCCGCGGGACGCGCCGGTCACGAGGACGCGCGCGCCGTCAAGGGTCGCGGCGTCCTCCGGCATTACGGCGCGGTTGCGCCCCCGTCGGCGGGAGTGGCAGGGCCCGAGCCCGCGGCGGGCGCCTTGCCCTCAACCGCAGGAGTGAGGGCGACCACATTACTGGTGGGCTCGGTACCCGCCGCGGTGGCCACGTATGCAGACACGTTCTCGGCGTCGGATCCCGTCACCAGGTTCTGCGGCATCCCCTGATAGCTGCCGGGAAGCGGTGCCGCAGGGGCAATCGCGATCCAGCGCTTGACGACCCCATAGAAACTCGTCTCCTCAAAGCCCTGCTCGCGTGACGCGCGGAAGGAGTCGTCAAGGTTGGGGCCGAGCTGGCCCTTGGTGCCGGCATCGGCCAGCGTGTGGCAGCCGCCGCATGAGCCGACGAACTTCGTCTTGCCAGCAGCGATATCCGCGGTGTCGAGGGCCGACTGCGCCCCGCCGCATCCCGCGAGGAATCCAACGGTGCCGATAAGCAGCAGAGCGGTCGAATTGGCGATAAGGCGTGAGCGCACGGTATCCCTAGATCACGTAGACGAGGAGGAAGAGCAGCACCCAGACGATGTCAACGAAGTGCCAGTAGTACGACCCGGCGGCCAGCGGGGTGTGCTGGGTGGCCGTGAAGTCGTTCTTGTAGACACGACGAAGGCACAAGCAGAGGACGATAAGGCCCACCGCCACGTGCGCGCCATGGAAGCCGGTGAGGGCATAGAACGCGCCCGAGAACGCCTTGTCCTGAGGCGTGAAGCCCAGGTGTGCGTACTCATTGAACTGAATGATGAGGAACGTGCCGCCCATCAGAATGGTCACCCACAGGCCCCGGATCAGGCCCGTGCGGTCGCCCGCCTTGAGGCGCTTCTCGCCCCACCACAGGGTGAATGACGACGCCACCAGAATGAGCGTGTTGACCCCGGTGAGCATCACCGGCAGTTCAAATGGCTCGCCATTCTGCTTCAGCGGCGGCCATACCTCATTGCTCACGCCATACCGAATAAAGAAGTAGGCGGTGAACAGCGATGCGAACAGCATCAACTCTGAGCCGATGAACAGCAGCATGCCGATGAGCTCGGCGTTCAGGCCGTGCTTCTTGCCGTGAGTGTCCTGCCCGTGTGACGGGGCGGGAGCATGACCGGTAGTCGTGGCCACTACTCGCTCCCCGCGGGGGCGCCGAGATCGACAGTTTCGACCGGGGTGTCCCCCGCGGCCGCGGTCGCTGCGTCGACGAGCGCAGCAGCCTCGCCATTCACGCCCGCCACCAAGATCTGGACGGGCCCGAAGGCGTCGATCGCAAGCGGCAGGGCGGTGGTCGCGCCGTCATCCATGACCTCACCCTGCACCTGCACGCCAACCGAAACGAGGGCGTTAATGGTTGCCGTCATGCGCTCACCGGCCTGGCGGCGGATCTCGCTCGACTCGCTGCCCCAACGCGGCTGCGGCAGATCGAGCGGGCAGATGATGGTGAACCGGGCTGGCTGGGCATCGAAACGGGCCATCACCACGCCGGCGAGTGCGTCGGCACCCACGGCATCGGTGGCCACGATCATCGTAAGCGGCAGGGCCGACGCGGCCGTCAATGCGCGGGCGTCGTCACCCCTCACCACGAAGTGACTGGTGGCGATTCCGGAGCGCTTGCGGATTCGGTCCACGGCGTCCTGGCGCATCCACTCGCTGGATGCCGTCGGCAGCGTGACGACCAGGATCTCGTACGGCTGACGCGACTTGCCCTCGTCGCCAGCCACCGCAATGACCTCGCCATCGGCCACACGGCCGGTGGCGGCGATGCCGTACCCGGCGAGGATTGCCAGCGTGTTCGCAAGGCGGCGCTCGGCCACGGTGCGATCGCCGTCACCCACTGGCACGAGGAACTCAAATGACCACAGGCCGTCGGCATTGCGCGAACGGATTTCGTCGATGAGCCCCTGCGAGGCGAGGGTGTCGTTGGCCACCACCAGCACCGGATAGCGCGTGTCCTCCGTGAGTTCACCGCCGAACTTCTCGGGAGCGAACACCACTGCGTGGCGCGCGTCAGGAATTCCGTACTGGTACGGGCCACCCACAACCTGCGGAATAACGTCGAAGTTGAAGAGCGATGGTGGAGAACTCACCATCCACTCCAGCGTGCGGCCGCGCCAGGGATTCCATGGGGCGCGATCGCCCTTCCGCAGCGAAATAACGATGTTGTAGACGAAAATGACCGTCGCGATGCCGAGCATGTACGAGCCGACAGTTTCGATGGCGTTGACGGTCGCGAAGCGGGGGTCGTAGTCGGCCACGCGGCGGGGCATTCCCTGCAGCCCCTGCCAGTGCATGGGCATGAAGGTGATCTGCGTGCCGATGAAGGTGAGCCAGAAGTGCCACTGGCTCAGCCGCTCGTTCAGCATCCTGCCGGTCGCCTTGGGGAACCAGTAATAGATGCCCGCGAAGACCGTGTACACGCTGCCGCCGTACAACACATAGTGAAGGTGAGCGGTAATGAAGTAGGTGTCTGACAGCTGGATGTCGGCGGGCACGATGCCGTTGAACACGCCCGACAGACCACCGATGAGGAACGTGAACAGGAACCCCATCGCCCACAGCATGGGCGCCTTCATATGGATCTTCCCCCGCCAGAGGGTGGCGACCCACGAAAACATCTTCACGCCTGTAGGCACCGCGATGATGATGGTGGTGATCATCATCGGCACGCGCAGCCAGGCGGCCATGCCCGACACAAACATGTGGTGGGCCCACACGCCGAATCCCAGCACCGCAATGGCCACCATCGAAAACGCCATGGCCCGATAGCCGAAGAGCGGTTTACGGGCGAAGGTGGCGATGACCTCGCTGATGATCCCGAAGCCCGGCAACAGCATGATGTACACCGCTGGATGGCTGTAGAACCAGAAAATATGTTGATACATGATGACGTCGCCGCCCTGATCAGGCACGAAGAAGTTCGTGCCCATGACGCGGTCGAACATCGTAAGGAACTGCGAGCCGGCGATAAACGGCGTGGCGAACACCGCGAGCACGCTGGTGACACCTGTGGCCCACGCGAGAATCGGCATACGCCAGATGGTCATACCCGGCGCACGCATGGTGATGATGGTCGCCAGGAAGTTGATTGCCGTGGCGATGGATGACGCGCCAGCAAACTGCACACCCAACTCGAAGAGCGTCTGTCCGGCGGTGCCCTGCGATGCCAGCGGCGGGTAGGCCGTCCATGCGGCACCAAACATGCCGGTGAACATCGAGGCCAGGAACATGAAGCCTGCAACCGGGAGAAACCAGAACGACAGAGCGTTGAGGCGGGGGAACGCCATGTCCTTGGCGCCCAACATGATGGGCAGCACGTAGTTGGCGATACCACCGAATACCGGCACAGCGAATACGAAGATCATGAGCGTGGCATGCATGCTCAGTAGGCCGTTGTAGGTCTGGCCGTCCACGATCTGCTGGCCCGGGGCCGCAAGCTCGGTGCGGATAAGCAGCGCCATGATGCCGCCAACGAGCATGAAGAACAGGGTCATGGTCATGTACTGAATGCCAATGACCTTGTGGTCGGTGTTGATCCGGAAGTACTGCTTCCAGTTGCTCACACCGTGGAACGAGTGGTCCTCGGACGAAATCGGGCGACCCTTGGCCCAGGTCAACCAGTAGTCAAAGCAGCCGATGCCGTAAAGGAATCCGATTCCACCAAAAAAGCCGGCCACCGTGGCCACGACGTTGCCCTGCCACAGCGGGTCGAGACCGAAGATGGCGCGCACCATGAACACGAGCAGGAACGCGAACAGCACGCCGACAACCGACGAGACGATGGCGCGGCGCCACCAGAAAGCCACTGAGCGTGGGTCCTCGTGATGTACGTGTCCCGAAGGAGATTGTGCGGGTGCGTGCGTTGCCATGTGTGTGTATTCGCTCTGTTCGGCTGAGGTCGGGGCTAGTTGATCGACATCACGTAGGCGGCAACGTTGTCCATGTCCGTACCGGACACGAGCCCGCCGGGCATGATGCCCTTACCGTTTGTGATCTGTGTCTTGACGCCGGCGAGGGTGAGAGGCAGGCCCGTGAGTTTCGGGCCCACGCCGCCGGCCTCGGTGCCGAGACCCGCGTGGCAGCCGCCGCACTTGGCCTCAAAGACGGTCTTGCCCGCGGCGACGTCACCGGGGGCGTTCGCGGCCGTGGCAGCGGGGGCGTTCGCGGCCGTGGCAGCGGGGGCGCTCTTGGCCGTTCCCTGAGCGACGCCGGCCTTGCTCTTGGTGAGCCAGGTCTGGAAGGCGGCGGGCGTGACGACCTCCACCTTGGAACGCATCACGCTGTGGCCCACACCACACAGCTCTGAGCACACCACAGGATAAGTACCCACCTTGGTGGGGTTGATCCACAGCACGTGGTCGATGCCGGGAACGGCGTCGCCCTTGATGCCGAACTCGGGAACCCAGAAGTTGTGGATGACGTCGCGGGCACGCACGTGCAACTCCACTTGGCGGCCCTCCGGAACCACAAGAACACCGGTCTGGATGCCCGTACCGGGGTAGCCGTAGCTCCACGCGAACTGCTGGGCGTAGACGTCCACCTTGAGCGCGTCGGCGGCGACCGCCTCGTTGCGCTCAAGCACGATATAGCCGTAGATAGCCACCACAACGAGGAGGACTGAAGGAACCGCCGTCCACACGATCTCGAGTTTGGTGTTGCCATGAATTGGTGGGCCGTCGCCCATATCGCCCTTGGGCGCGCGGAACTTCCAGACCGAATAGATGATCACCGTCGTGATGAGAACAAAGAAGACGGCGCTCGACCAGAAGAGGAACGTCAAGAGCGTGGAGGTGCGGCCAGCCTGCTCGCTGGCGGCGGGCGGCAGCCAATCGATCAGAAGAGCCTGCGCTGCTGTGAGTGCGGCAACAATGACCCCGATGATGACCAGCGGGAGGGTGTGCTTGCTCTTGTACACGGGGTGAACATTACTACCGGGTGGGGGGCGCGATGCCCGTGATCAGGCGACGGAGCGCCCCCGGTTGGGGGGGCGCTTGTCCCTGATTCCGCTTCGGGATTTCACAGATTTCTCAGCACATCACGCGGCGGGGGCGACACGTACCAATTTGGTGGTGGCCATCACGCCGCAGACGGCGAACAGCAGTCCCCCGATGATGAGCGGTGAAGAGATGCCCACCACCTGAAAGAGCGCTGTGGCGCCGATGGGCGCGATGAGCCGCGCGAGCCCCCCGGCAGATGCCAGAACGCCCAGAGTGCCCCCCTGCGCGGCATCGGGTGTTCGCTGGCTGACGAGGGCCGAAATCGTGGGAAACACAAGGCCCGACCCGAGCGCCAGCAGAATGAGCACGGGAAACAGCGCCCAGACGTTTGACACAAGCCCCATCAGGATGAGCGCGGCTGAGGTGAGCCAGAGACCGGTGCGCAGAATCGGCCACTCCCCCACGCGATCGGTGAGCCGGTGCACCAGCCCGCCCTGCACGATTGCGGCGAACACGCCGATGAACACGAAGACGAGGCCAGTCTGGGCCAGGCCAAACCCGAATTGCCGGCTGCCATACAGCGCGAAGACCGACTCCATTCCCACAAAGCCCAGGCTGCCGAGGAACGAGATCCAGATGAGCGGACCAATTGCTCGGGAGGTCACGGCGCTCCCCAGCGCGCTCCAACGCGATGCAGACGCGCCCACGCGGCTGCCTCGCGGGCGCGTCTCGGGCAGGCGCTTCCACGCCAGGCAGAAGTTGGCCAGTGCAGCTGCGGCCGCGACGATAAATGGTGCGCGCGGATCGATGAGCGCGAACAGCGCACCGATACCCGGGCCAATGATGAACCCCAGACCGAATGCGGCGCCGATGAGCCCCATCCCCCGCACGCGCTCTTTGTCGGTGGTGATATCGGCCACGTACGCCTGGGCGGCGGCGTACGACGCACCGGAGATGCCGTCGAGGATGCGGGCGAAGAACAGCATCCACAGGGCACCGGCGAACCCGAACATGAGCCATGCCACCGTTGAGCCGATAAGCGATCCGAGGATTACCGGGCGGCGGCCGTAGCGATCGGACACGCGCCCCCAGATGGGCGCGAAGATCAACTGCATCAGCGCATACGAGCCGGTGAGAAATCCGATCTGGATGACCGAGGCCCCAAACTTCTCGGCGTACAGCGGCACCAGCGGGATGACGATGCCAAAGCCGATGAGGTCGATGAGCACGGTCGAAAAGACGATGCCGAGCGGGGTGCCGAAGAAGGCCAGCCCCCCGAAACCGTGGCGGCGTTTGCTCATACCGCTGCGTCGACAGCCAGCGCCACAAACAGCAGCGCGAGGTAGAGGAGCGAGAAGTGGAAGGTGACAGCGGCCCAGGCACGCTGCGTATCGCCCCGCTCCAAGCGCCATGCCGAGTACAGAAACACCGCGTTCAGCACCACGGCACTGATCAGATAGATGATCCCAGCGGTACCCGCAGCCACCGGCAGTAGCGTGACACCGGCCATGAGCACGGTCCACAGCAGCACCTGCAGACGGGTGGCCCGCTCGCCATAGACCACCGGCAGCATCGGTACGCCGGCCTCGGAGTAGTCGCGCTTCAACATGAGCGCCAGTGCCCAGAAGTGCGGCGGGGTCCAGAAGAAGACGATGGCAAACAGCAGCACGGCACCCAGCGAGACGTCACCCGTGATGGCAGCCCAGCCCACCAGCGGCGGGACGGCGCCAGCGGCGCCCCCGATGACAATGTTGTGAATCGTCGTGCGCTTGAGCCACAGCGTGTAGAGAAACACGTAAAGCACAACGCCAAGCAGCGACAGGCCGGCGGCGGCCCACGTGGTACCGAACCCGAATACCAGCACGCTGGCGGCCACAAGCGTCAGCCCGAATGCGAGCGCCCGGCCGGCCGTGATGCGGCCCGCAACGATGGGTCGGCGTTCGGTACGGCCCATCACCGCGTCGATGTCGCGATCGACGAATTGGTTGATGGTGTTCGCCCCGCCGGCAGACAGGTAGCCGCCGATGACCGCCCACAGAATGAGCCAGCCACTTGGTACTCCACGCTCGGCGGCGAACATGGCGCACACCGTGGTGACGAGGAGCAGCGAGATGATGCGCGGCTTTGTGAGGGTGATGAGGTCGCGCACAAGCCCCGGTCGCGGTGCGCCCTCGGCGGCGGAAGTGGTCATGAAATACCCTGCGCCGCGAAGACCACCAGCGCCACTGCAAAGGCCAAGGGCAACAGCAGCCACAGGGTTTCGGTGGTCTCGGTGGCTCCGCGCTTGAGCGGCGCGCGCATGCCCCACATGCTCTTGACGATCGCGAGACCGCCCGTCGCGATGAGGACGGCAGCGATCACCAGCACGGTCCAGCGCGCTCCCGATGAGCTGACGACGCCACCGGTACTGGCATTGGCGGAACCGGCGGTGATCAGGAGTGCGGTAAGTCCGGCGGCGGCCAGAGAAGGCACGGACGGGCGCGGCACGTGGGCGAGGATAGTCACTTCCGGGCCGGTCACGGCTTGCAAGTCGTCCTCTGAGCGGGCACCGTGCCGGGAATGGCTGAGCGCGACGACATCGTGGTGCTGGGAGGAGGCCCTGCCGGCCTCGCGGCAGCGCTTGCTGCGGCACGCGACGGGGCAACCGTCACACTCGTGGAGTCAGCCGGCCACGTGGGTGGGCTGTGCCGCACGCTCACAGGCGATGGCTGCCGCTTTGATCTGGGCGGCCACATCCCATTTATCCACGATGCCCCCCGCGTCGCATGGGCCGAGCACCTGATGGATTCGCCCATGCGATGGATCGACCGACCCGTGGCCCGGGTGCAGCACGGGCGTGTGGTGCCCGGGCGCTACATCGACCAGATACCAGAGGCACCCAACGATCTCGTGGTGGACGATGGCACTGCAGCCGGCGAGCTGGGGTCGCACATCGGCGCGGGCTTCCGCGATCACGTCGTGCGGCCGTACATGGAGAAGGTTGACGGCTGGCCGCTTGAGGTCATCTCGGCCGATCGCTCGCGCAAGCTGCGCGATGAGCAGCAGGCACCGGAGGGCTTCTGGTACCCGGCGGGCGGCATCGGTGCGCTGATGGATGCCATGGCCGACGGCATCGCCCGTCACGGGGGCGAGGTGCGGCTGAGTACCCCGGTCACTGCCCTCACGCACGAGGACGGTCGCGTGACCGGCGTGCAGGTGGGAGGCGCCCATCCCGGCACGCTCACCGCCCCCACCGTGATCTGCGCCATCAACCCCATCGCCGTGGTGGATGCCGCCAGCCCCCCGGCACCGGATGGCCTCCTGGTGCCCATCACGATGCGCGCCGTCACGCTCGTATACCTGACGGCCGATCGCGAACAGCTCACCGACGAGGCGTGGATTCAGGTTGCCGACCGCCGCGTGCCATTCAGCCGCATCGCCGAGTTCCGCCACTGGGATCCGGGCCTTGTGCCCGACGGTCGTACGGTGCTGTGCGCCGAGATCTACGGGGACGCCACCGACGACGACCCGTGGTGGCCACTCGACGACGAGGCACTGGCGCACGCCGTGCGCGAGTCGCTTGTCGACCCTCTGGGGTGGACCGATGATGCATCTGATTTCCGAATGCTGAAGGTCGTCCGCATGCCACGGGCATACCCGCTGGTGGAGGCCCACCGGGTGGACGACGTCACCCGGGCCCCACGGTGGCTGATGTCGCTCGAGGGCATCGAACTGGCACGGGGCGGCACGGTGATGACCGCCATCGCAGCCGGCGAGGCAGCGGTGGCGGGCGTGGCAGCGAGGGCGGCATGACCACCATCGCCCGCGACGTCGCATCACAGTTTGCAGCCGTGGTGGGTCGCGACCACGTGCTGGCAGGCGACCTCGCCACCATGCTCTACGCCCGCGACGGATCAATCCAGGACGACGGTGACTGCGGCCTCGTGGTGCTGCCCGCCAGCACCGAGGAGGTGGCCGGCTGTATGCGCGTGGCAGCGGCCGCCGGACTCGACGTGGTGCCGCGCGGGTCGGGCACCGGGCTCACCGGGGGTGCAGTGCCGCTGGCCGGGTCGCTGGTGATCTCGCTCTCACGCATGAACCGCATCACCGAAGTGGACGTACCCAATTCGTGCGCGTGGGTGGAGCCGGGAGTGCTCAACCTCGATATCAGTACCGCGGTCGCCCACCTCGGGCTGTTCTACGCACCCGACCCGTCAAGTCAGCAGGCGTGCTCCATTGGCGGCAATGTGGGCACCAACGCGGGGGGGCCGCACTGCCTCGCCTATGGGGTCACCAACCAGCACGTGCTGGGTATGGAGATGGTGATGGCCGACGGCGAGGTGGTCACGCTCGGCGGGCCGGCGCCTGACCCTCCCGGGTACGACCTTCGCGGAGTAGTGGTTGGCAGTGAAGGCATGATGGGCGTGGTCACGCGAATCTGCGTACGCCTTACCCCCGAGCCACCGGCCATTCGCACCATGCTGCTCGACTTTCCCACCATCTCCGACGCCGCCGCAGTGGTTGAACAGGTGATCGCCGCCGGCGTGATCCCGGCCTCGCTCGAGATGATGGACCGCAACATGCTTCGCACCATCGAGCCATTCGTGCACGCAGACCTGCCGGTTGACGCGGCCGCCGCATTGCTGGTGGAGGTGGACGGCACACCAGCCGACGTGGAGGCAGGCACTGATGCCGTGCAGCGGGTGGCTGCCGCCAACAATGTGGGCCACGTGCGCGTGGCGAAGGACGAAGACGAACGGGCGCTCTTGTGGAAGGCCCGCAAGAGCGCGTTCGGCGCCTGTGCCCGGGTCAAGCCCAACTACTTCCTGCACGACTGCGTGGTTCCGCGCTCACGCCTGGTGGAGGTGATGCAGGCCATCATCGAGATCACCGATCGCGAGGACCTCATCTGCCTCAATGTGTTCCACGCGGGCGACGGCAATCTGCACCCCATCATCGCCTTCGACCGGCGCGACGCCGACGAGGTGGAGCGTGTCAAGCGGGCGGGCGACGCCATCATCCGTAAGTGCGTGGAGGTGGGCGGCACCCTGTCGGGCGAGCACGGCATTGGGCTGGAGAAGCGCGACTACATGCCGCTGGTGTTCACCGAGGAAGACCTGGAGGCCCAGGCCTGCATGCGCCGGGCGTTTGATCCCGACGAGCGGCTCAACCCACACAAGGTGCTGCCCCTCGGCGCGCGGTGTGGCGAAGCAATGCTCGGTGGTCGCGAGCCACCTGAGGGCACGTGGATCTGACCCCGACGACCCGCGAGGAACTGGCCGAGGCACTTGCGGTGGCGAGTGACGACGGGCGCACCGTGGCCGTGCGTGGTGGTGGCACCGAATCACGGCGCGGGCGCCCCTGTGCGGCGGACGACTCTGTGTGCACCCTCGCACTCAACCGGGTGGTGGACTACTCACCCGCCGACATGATCATCACGGTCGAGGGCGGGGCCCTTGCCACCGACGTGGCAGCGCTCATCGGTGCCAAGGGCCAGCGCTGGGCATCGGCCGACGTCCGCCCCGGTGCCACCGTTGGCGGGATCCTGTCGGCTGCACGCACTGGCAAACTGCGGCTTCGTCAGGGCGCCGTGCGCGACTCCCTCATGGAGGTGGTGGTGGCCACGGGTGACGGGCGCCTGGTGGTGGGCGGCGGCCGCACAGTCAAACTGGTGACCGGCTTCGACCTGCCCCGACTCATGGTGGGGTCGCTCGGCACATTGGGTGTAATCGTGCAGGCCACCCTCAAGCTGTGGCCCGACCCCATGGCGTCGTCGTGGTTTACCGCCGAGGGCGACACCACCGACATGCTGGCCCTGGCCAACGACGTACTGGCGGCGTACCACCGCCCCGCCGCGGTGATCGTGCGCCCTGGGGCAATGGATGCGTGCATCGAAGGCGCGCCCGAGGACGTCGTGGCCCCCGATGGCGCGCGGGTCTCGGTGGAGCCTGCCAACCCCGAGGGCACCGGGCTGGTTGAGATGGGCGTGCCCCCGGCGGCGCTGGCGGCCATCGTGCGGCGCCTCGACCAGGCAGGCGAGGTATTTGAGGCGTGGATGGGAACGGGCATCTGCCGTGTGGCGGTGGCCGACGCCCGCGAGGTGGCGTCGGTACGTGCACTGGCCGTTGAGTTCGGCGGCCACGCCCAGATCCTGGACGGTCCCGATGACCTCCGGGCCGACCCGTTCGGCCCCGTTCCCCCTGGAGCAGAGGTGATGCGCCGCATGCGTGCGGCCTTCGACCCCGCTGGCATCCTCAATCCGGGACTCTTTGCGGCGGAGGTCACCGCATGAGCACGTCGTGGAAGGCGGGGATCCCGGCGCCGTCGGATGACGACCTCAACAAGTGCGTGGCGTGTGGGCTGTGTCTGCCCGACTGCCCCACCTTCCGCGTGACCGGGTTGGAGACCGCATCGCCCCGCGGGCGCATTGCCGCCATGCGTGCGGTCAGCGAGGGCCGGGTGCCAGTGGCCGGCGACTTCACGGTGATGACCGACGAGTGCCTGGCGTGCCGTGCATGCGAGGCGGCCTGCCCGAGCGGGGTTCCCTTCGGCCGCATGATTGAAGCTGCTCGTGCGCAGACTGAGGCCGTGCGCACCGGACCCGGCAAGGCGAGGCGCCGGGTGATCACGGGGGTCATCGCGCGGCCGCGCGTGCTGCGTGCCGCGGCGTGGGGCATCGCCACCGCACAGTTGCTGCGGCTCGACCACCTGCTGCCCCGCGGGCTGCGTATGGCCACCCCCCGCATCACCTTCCGCGACCTACGTACGCCATTGCCCGAGGCGGCCGGCGAGGGGCCCATGGCCATGATGCTGGTGGGCTGCGTGATGGACGTCGCGTTCCGCCCAGTGCATCAGGCAACCGCCCGGGCCCTGGTGCGCGCGGGCTATCGCGTGGTTGTGCCTAATCGCGGTGGTTGCTGCGGAGCGCTTGCCGCACATGCCGGCGAGATCGAGTCAGCCCGGGCACTTGCCCGTGATCGCATCGCGCAGTTCGAAAATGCCGACATCACTGTGGTGGACAGCGCCGGATGCAGTGCGCACATGGCCACCTATGCCGAACTCCTGGCCGACGATCCCGAATGGCATGCGCGTGCCCTGCAGTTTGAGACCCGCGTACGCGATGCAGTGCAGATAGACGCGCCAAGCGCACGACTCATTGAGGGCCGGGTGGCGGTGCACGATGCCTGCCATCACCTGCACGCGCAGGGCATCGGCCCAGAAGTGCGGCGCACGCTGCGGCAGGCGGGGGCCACACCGATAGACCTGGGCGATGGGGGCCGGTGCTGCGGTGCGGGTGGCCTGTATGCCGCCCTCGAGCCAGAAATGGCGGCGACCCTCGGCGAGCAGAAAGCACGGGCGATCATCTCCACCGGGGCACCCGTTGTGGCGGTGGCCAACCCGGGCTGTGCCATTCAGATCCGTGCGCATCTCGAGGCGCTCGGGTCGGACATCGAGGTCCGTCATCCACTGGAGATCGTGGATTAGTCGATCGCCGGTCCCGCCCCCCCGGCAGGACCGGCAATCGGAGGAAATCATGCATGACGGCCTGCTCCACCGGGAGTGACCGCAGCGAATACGGGGGGTTTCCACCGGTCCCCTGGTTGGACTGCGGGTCGGCATCGGCGATGGGTCGGTAGCGTCACGCCATGGCTCCGAGAAACCTGCGACATGCCGCCGACCGCCTCGCCCGTGCGAGCGGCCTGTCCGCGCATGAGGACCGACGACTGATCCGGGCTGCGTATGCCGGCATCCTCGGCCGCGATCCGGGCGATGCCGAGGTGGCCCATTGGCAGGCGCAGTTGGCCGAGGGCATGACCTGGGAGCGGTTCATCACGCTCATGCGCACCGCGCCCGAGTTCGCCGGTGGCCAACTCAAGGCGATCGCCGCACTCGATGGTGCTGTGGAGGTGTCGCTTCTGGGCGGGGCGCCGGTGGGCGGCATGCGCCTGCGATTTCGCGCGGCGGCATCCGACTCGGTGGTGCTGCCGTCGCTGCTCGACAACAACGGGTGGTGGGAACACCACGTCACCCGCGCGCTCATGGCAATTGTGCGCCCTGGCGACGTGGTGGTAGACGGCGGCGCGAATGCCGGATACATGACGGTGGTGGGTGGCGCACTGGCTGGACCAACGGGCGCGGTGATCGGGTTCGAGCCCGCGGCCGACCCGCGTGCCTGGTGCGAGGCCAACCTAGCGCTCAACGGAATCGACCACGGGTCGGTGCTTTCGCTCGGGCTCTGGGATGAACCCGCCACCCTGCAGATCCGCGTGGTTGATGGCGCCACCACCGCAGCGCATCTGGTGACCGATCCCTCATTGCCGCTGGGCGACAACGAAGTGGCCGTGGATGACGTCCCGTGCACCAGCCTCGATGCCCTGGCCGACGAGGGGCGCCTCGACGCCGACCGGCTTCGGCTGGTGAAGTTGGTGGTGCAGGGCAGTGAGCCCCGTGCGCTTCGCGGCATGCGCGACATCGCCGCCCGCAACCCGCCCTACGTGATCTGCCACGTTAACCAGCGCTGCCTGGCGCAGCTCGGCCATACCTGTGCCGATATCGCCACCGAGTTCGACTCCCTCGGCTACCGCATGACGGTGCTTCCCAAGGAACGCCAGCAGCAGTGGTTTGCGCACCTGCCGGGCGCGGCGGAGTTCCCAGAACTCGGCCTGCGCACGGTTGACGACCTTCCCGCGCTGGTGGCCAACCTGCCAGCGGCCGACGACCCAATCGAGATTCTGGCCATCCCCGCCTGACCCTGCGGGGTCGGCATGGAACCTCCACACGCCGCACCTACGTTGCAACACGGTTACCTACACATCACCCCGTCGGCCCCCGCTGACGCGTCCCGAATCCGACGGAGCCGAACGTGCAATCCCGTGGCATCGCAGTCATCGCAGATCGCAACGACGTCCCCCGTGGCCCGGGCATCCCCGGATCGCCCGATCACCTCATCCGCCCCGGCATCGGTGCGGGTGGTGTGCGCATCGGCATGACCGAGGGTCAGACCCTGCGGGTGCTCGGCGCCCCCGAGTCCCGTGAGGACCACGACGGCATCATCGAGATCATCTGGCCCGGCATCGCCGTGCGTGCCATCGCCGGCCCCGGTGGCCGAGTGACCGAGGTACTGGTGACCGACCGCGGCATCCGCACGGCCGAGGGCATCGGCGTGGGATCCACAGTGGCCGAGGTGAAGGCCACGGTTGACCACCCCGAGTGCGAGCCCGGCCACATCATCCGTCTGGCCAGCGACGCCCTGCCGGGCGACCGCGTGACCACCTTCCAGCTGGGCCATACCCGAATGGTCACGGCAATCGAAGTGGGCCGAATCCTCGGTTAGACGTCGCACCGAGTGACCCGGGGTCAGTCCCCGGGTGGGGTCAGTCCCCGGGTGGGGTCAGTCACCGTCACAAATGGGCACGCACGGGGTTGGGTGACAGTTGGCTGCTGTCTGCGCTGCCCAATGTCCGGGTTGCATGCGGGGATTCGCCCTGGCCCGATCGCTTGGGCGTGGGGAACCTGAGCCTCGGGATGGGGTCAGTCACCGTCACAAATGACGGACGCAGTGTGGGAATCCACGCGCGTCCCCGTGCGGCCACCACATCGCATGGTGCTACGGTGGAGCACATGGATCAGATCGGCATCAGGGCGCTCAAGCAGAACGCCTCAGCTGTTGTCGCCCGTGCCGCCGCCGGTGAAGCGCTGATCATCACCGACAACGGCCGGCCCGTTGCGCAGATAATGCCGCTGCCAGCCGACCGCCTTGACGCCCTCGACCAGGCCGGGCTGCTTCGCGCGGCCACCGCGACGGCCGGCGACATCGGTCCGCCGGCCGAGCGCGATGGATGTCGCACGCTGGGCGACGCCCTGCGCGAAATGCGCGATGAGGACCACCGCTGACCGGGCTGGGTATCTGGTATCTCGACTCGTCGGCCCTGGTGAAGTTGGTCGCAGTCGAGGAGCACTCCGCAGCCATGTACCGCTGGCAGGAAGTGGCTGAGGCGCGGCTGGTCACGTGCGACCTGGGCGAGGCCGAGGTGCTTCGCGCCGTGCGCCGGGTGGACACGGCCCTGATCGATCGGGCACGCGCCGTACTCAGCACTATTGACATCGTTCCGCTCGACCGATCGCACCTGAGCCGGGCTGCCCTCATCGCCCCCGCCCACCTGCGCACGCTCGATGCCATCCACGTGGTGACCGCACTCGATCTGGGCGACCGCCTGCAGGGGTTCGTCACGTACAACGAGCGGCAGGCAGCGGCGGCTCGCGATCACGGCATGCACGTCAAGAGCCCCATCTGACATGGCAAAGTGCCGCGCATGACCGATGACGCACCTCAGCTCGGCCCGCGTGCCGACTTCTCAGTGTCCTGCATCGTTGATGCGCCCCGCGAGCGTGTGTTTGCCGCATACACCGATCCCGCCGCCATCCCGTACTTCTGGGCGCCGGAGGGCGTCATCATCCCGCCCGAAAGCGTGGAGCTGGTGCCCGAGCCGGGCGGTGCGTTCAACATGGTGATGATGGTCAACGACGACTCCTATCCCATGACCGGCACCTTCAGCGACATCGTGGAACCGGAGTTCGTGCAGTTTGTCGAGCCCGGCCTCGGCATCGTGTGCACCATCTCGTTTCACGACATGGCCGATGGCCGTACCGAGATCGTGGTGCTGCAGACCGACGTGCCAGAGGAGTACCGCGGCGAGGTGGCCGAGATGGGCTGGGAGAGTTCGTTTAACCGCCTCAAGGGCTACCTGGCCTAAGTACCCCGAAGGGTCAGGCCATGCGGCGCACGGTGCCGTCGGTCAGCACAACGACGACCGTGTTATCAGCGGGCCCGCAACGCCGCCGTCACAGTGCTGGTGAACTTGTCCGCGGCACGGGGGGTGTCGGGGTGCACGCCGTCCGGCAACTCGGTGGAGCTGAGCGACGGAGCCATGGATGCCCAATCGGCGACGCGCACATTTCTGTACTTCGCGGGCAGCGCGGCGATCTGTGCGTTGACCTGATTCATCCAGGGCTGCCCTCGACGGAAGTCCTTGGTGTAGGTGTTGATCACCACCACGCGAGGCACGCTCTTCAGCGTGCTCATGAGCGATGCCCACTGGCTCGGGCGCAC